>TARA_R110002033_G_scaffold12371_1_pt1 | contig 55425 bp, 42 predicted proteins | sample TARA_R110002033 | Tara Oceans TARA_R110002033 (sample SAMEA4397051) | marine metagenome | biome: Polar Biome; feature: [SRF] surface water layer (ENVO:00010504); material: water (ENVO:00002006), including particulate matter (ENVO:01000060) such as... | depth 5 m
AGAATGTGCGGACGGACCAATACCTATATATTTTTTCTGCTGCCAGTAGGCAGAATTATTCTTAGAGTAATACCCTGGTTTTCCAAAATTAGATATTTCATAACAATCAAATCCTGCTGCCAATAAAGTATCGTTCAACAAGTTAAAATGCTCTTGTGTTTCTTCGTCGGTAGCGGGAATGATCAATCCATCCTCCACAAACTTCGCCAGTGCAGTTTTGGGCTCTACCGTAAGGGCATAACTTGAGATATGCGGAATCCCGAAACCCAATGCTTTATCAATATTCTGTTTCCAACGCTCTAAAGTCATATTGGGCATTCCGTAAATAAGGTCAATGGAAATGTTATCGAAATGCTCCCTAGCCAGTTGAAGACTTTTTTCTGCCTCTAAGGCATTGTGCGCCCTGTTCATTAATTTTAAATCTTCCTCAAAAAAAGATTGAATTCCAATACTCAATCGGTTGATTGGGCTAGCTGCCAATTGCCGAATTTTCTCTTCAGATAAATCATCGGGATTGGCTTCTAACGTAATTTCCGGATTGTCTACAACATCATAATGTTCACGAACCGCGGCTATCAGCTGCTCAATTTCCTCAGTCTCTAAAACAGAAGGTGTACCCCCACCAAAATAGATAGTCTCAACAACGACATTAGAGAACTCATCTTTACGTAGTTCCAATTCTCTGCATAATGCACTCACCATCGCCTCTTTCTTCCCCATAGTGGTAGAAAAATGAAAATCACAATAGTGACATGCTTGTTTGCAAAATGGTATGTGGATGTAAATTCCGGACATAGTTTCAGTTTTCAGTGGGCAGTACCAGCATTCAGTAGGCAATACCCGTAAACAGTTTACAGTTATTAGTTTGAACCAAATTTACTTGGGTTATTAATCATATAGTTTAACAGCTTACCAACTTCTTCACTATCTTTTATAAAATCATTAAATGTTATTTGGTCAATATAGTCACATTTAAATGCAAACTCTAGCCAAGTTTGATTTTCTGAATTTTCCGCGTCGCTATCTGTCAACTTACTTATAAAATGCTTAGGATAACTTCTTTTACGATATGCTTCTGCAATATTAGCACTTACACTTCTAGAGGAACGTCTAATTTGGTCAGTCAAGGAATATTTCTCCTCTTTAGGAAAGGATTTTGAAATATGAAATATCTTCATGGCAAGCGCAAAAGACTTTTTGTAAGCCAACAAATCTTGAAACTGCATAAAATGTTTTTACTGATTACCGCGTTCTATTTCTAAATATGTATACCTATTACTGAGAACTGATACTGCCAACTGGCACTGATAACTGAACACTATTTCTTAACTCTTTTCTCATTTTGCTTTACAAAAGCATCCCAACCAGAGTAGCTTTTACCAACTACATCAATTCTACCTTGATTGTAAAAATGACAAACGGCAGCAGCAAGTCCGTCAGTGCTATCAAGGTTTTTTGGAAGTGTTTTTAACCCAAGTACGCTTTGTAGCATTTTCGCTACTTGTTCTTTACTGGCGTTTCCATTTCCGGTAACTGCCATTTTAATTTTTTTGGGCAAGTATTCTGTAATAGGTATTTGACGCGATAGCCCCGCTGCCATGGCAACACCTTGTGCTCTACCTAGTTTCAACATCGATTGTACATTCTTACCAAAGAAAGGTGCTTCAATAGCAATCTCATCTGGGTGATAGGTGTCAATTAACTCTATAGTACGCTCAAATATGAGCTTTAGTTTGGTATATGGATCGTTATATTTTTGAAGTAACAGCTCATTCATTTGAATAAACTCCATCTTTTTACCCACCACTTTTATGAGTCCGAAACCCATAATAGTAGTACCTGGGTCAATACCCAATATTATTTTCTCGTTCGCCAAAATGCTTAGTTTGTATTTAATTGAACTGGAATTCGATATTTAGTATTCACCGGAATTCCTCTTTTTAAAGCGGGTGCAAGTTTAGGAAGATTCTTTAAGCTTTGCGTAATTACACCATCAAATTCTGGCATCTGATTTAATACTAGCTCATTTTTATAAATATCGGCAACTCTTATTTTACCTAGGGTATCAATAACAAAAATAACCTCAACAGTTTCACTTTCCTTATCGGTCAAGGTGAATTCAAAATCATTTAAGGTTTCTTGAAAATGGGAGATTAAGGTTTCTTCAAAGCAAATTCGCTGCTGTTCTTTGGTAACCGCTTCATCACAAGTATAGAAAAAAGGATAAGAATCTACACTGTTCCAATCCATATGGCGTAATTCTTCATCAATAAGCTCTTGCGTTCTTTTTTGTTTTGAGTTAAAGAACGAACATGAACTTATCAGTATCATTAAAAGAAAAAATACAACTCGTTTCATTACACCTATTCTACAGGTGAAATTACGATTTTTTTAAGGAGTTTATTCTTTAGCAAAATGGATTTCCTCCTTTAACTCTGAGATTCGTTTTCTCGCAGTTTCGTAATAGAATGGATGCTCGTTCGGGTAGTGCTTTAAGAAATTCTCATAATAGCCTAATTTCTTCTGTAGATCAGAACCAAACTGATCATATGTAGTGGCTATATTAAAATATATACGCGCATCAGATTTATCTTCTTGGTGAGCCATTTCGAAGAATTTGAATGCTATTTTAAAATCTTTTTGCTCACGGGCAATATATGCCAATTGATTATAACCATTCGCAAAAATCGGCTTTTGAGCATCCATTGCCTTATTGATAAAAATCTTGGCACTATCTAATTTGTTCTCCTTCTGATAAACGCTAGCCAAATCAAAATAGGTTTGTGAATTAGTATCATCTCTCTTCAATAAAACAGCATAAGCTTCTTTAGCTTTTTTGAACTCCCAATTCTTATTATAAGAATAACCCAATTTCTGATAAACATAGTCCTTGTCTTCCCCTAGTTCTAAAACTTGTTCAAATAGTGGAATTGCCTTCTCAAATTGAGAATCATTGAATAGCACCAGTCCATGTAAATTTATAAGGGACACATCATTCTCATAATAAGCCAAGCCCTCTAAAATAAACTTTAAAGCATTGTCTCGCTCTTGTTTTATAGTGTAATGTTTTGCGAGTTGAAACAGACTTCTTAGATGTGTACTATCTAGGCTAACAGCATTTTTATAATGAACTAGACTCTCATCTGCTTTATTTAGTTCTTTATAAACTTCACCTAAGTAATATTGAAATTCAGGATTGCCTTCATTGAGAATTGATAAATCAGTAAAAACAGATTTTGCTTCCTCAAACCTTTTTACTTTCAGTAGTAATTTTCCAAGTTCAAATTGAGCAAGTTGATTAGTAACATCTTCTTGAACCACATATTGATATTGCGTAATCGCTTTTTCATAATTACCAATAGCGTTGTAACTTCTTGCAATTTGAAGGGCAGAAGAAAGTCCACCAACTTTAGAATACTCATTAATTGCATTTGAATAATTACCAATACTGTATAAACTATCTGCAATAGCTAAAGTCGAGGTTTGCGCCTCGGCTTTAATTTGTAATAATAGCACTGTTAAAATAAAAAATAGTTTCAATTATTCTTTTTTAATTTTAATTTCGACTACACCGTTTTCACCCTCTTTACCATATTTTTCTATCGCTTTTTTATCTTTAAGAATAAAAATACTTTCAATAGTATTTGGGTCTATAGCTTCCATTTCTAATTTAGTGATTTTTCTATCTTCAACATAATATAATGGATCTATCTCATTTTCATTTGAAATTTCTGAAACCATATTAGTTGTATTATCATCCTGTAATTTAAACTGAATAGGAATAGAAAAAGGAACATTCACTACTTTGCCCAATTGTTTACCAGGTGTCATTTTTGGAAGTTTAGAAATGATACGTGCTGCTTCTTTTTCCAATAATGTATCTGGACCTCTCATCCTCAAATTATCAATATTACCATCTTCATTAATATTGAACATAATATTTACCCTACCCTCTATATTAGCATCTTGAGCAGCCTGCGGATAATTGAAATGTTTACTAATATGCTTTTGTATTTTTTCATTAAAGCAAGCTCGTTTATCATGAGAATTTTCACAGCCAGGGAAAATCGGCACCTCTTCTACTACAGTGAAAGGAAAATCAGCACTTGATTTCAAAGTAGTTTCTTCTATAATATCACTGTTGGTAGTTTTACTTTCCATTTCACAACTAGTATACAACAACATCCCTAACACCATAGGCACTAATAGTAAATACTTCAACTGCCAAACTTTCTTTGATTTTGATTTTTGTAACATGATTATTCGTTTTTTGATTAATGATTGTGTAAAAAATTGATTGATGAATGATATATGTTCGGTCTGAAAAACCTGAGCCAATAACTGTTCATAATGATCTGTTTTATGCTCTTTTGATACCTGAGCATCAGCTATGAACTCATGTAATTCTGAAATACGATTTTGATAAACGTACACTAACGGATTAAACCAACCGATAATTCGCATCAACTCAAAGAATAACAAGTCGTACGTATGCCTTTGTTTTATATGTACCAATTCATGGGCGATTATGGTATCATGTTTCATCTTCAATACTTTATCTCCAATGAAAATGGATTTAAAAAATGAAAAAGCAATGTCACTATTTGTTATTACTATTTGGGTAAATAAGGGATATGTAACTTTCTCTCCGCTCTTTCTTAACAGATATAATTGTCTAATTTTTAAACTAAATAACAATAATGCCACTAACATTCCCCCATAAAGAATTCCTTCTTGCCAGGTTAAATTGAATCCCATTGATTCTTCAACTTGCACCACAGCTGCTTCGTTTTGTAATCCCCATAAATACTCAGGATATGCAGCAAACCTCTGAGGTACTTGTTGTTTAAAAGCTTCTATTTTTACCCAAGGTAATACCAAAGAAAAAACAAAGGTTCCTATTAAATACACTCTGTTCCATTGAAAAAAGGTTTCCTTCTTTAGAAAAAAGTCATAAATAACTAAGAAAAGAAGCTGAAAGGCGATGCACTCCAAAATGTATTGTATCATGGTTTCTCCTTTTTAATTTCATTCAATACCGACTCCAATTCAGAAAGACTCATATCATTTTTCTTCATAAAAAAAGAAACCATACTCTTAAAAGAGCCTTGAAAATAGCCATCTACCAGTTTATTTATTGACTGATTACTGTAATCTGATTTCATTACTAAGGGGAAATACAAATACCCTTTCCCTAACTGTTCATGATCCACAAAACCCTTGCTCTCCAAAATCCGAACAATAGTAGATACTGTATTATAGGCGGGTTTTGGCTCCGGTAATTTTTCAATGATCGATGCTACATTACATTTCTGTAATTCCCATAACACAATCATCACTTCTTCCTCTGCTTTTGTCAACTGTTTCATTCAACTAATCTTTTAGTTTGATGTTCAAATATAACTAAATATTTAGTTTAAACTAATTTTATAGTTGAAAAAGTTATGTTTGATTGATGTCTATGTAACAAATGCAACCTATATTAGTCTTATAGGCAATAGTTAAATTTTACAATGGATATATTTTTATTAGTTCTAGGATTCATTTTAATGCTCGTAGGCATTTTAGGAAGCTTCTTACCAGTGTTACCTGGTCCACCAATTAGCTGGGTAGGTTTACTTTTGTTATACTCTACCAGTGCAATTACCATGAATTGGACATTCTTGGGCATTACCCTTGCCATTGCCTTAATAGTCTTTGGACTAGATTATGTAATACCAGCTATAGGAACCAAGAAATTTGGAGGTACAAAGGCGGGAGTTATTGGCACCACCGTAGGATTGTTGGTTGCCTTAATATTCCCTATTCTTGGACCATTCGGAATTATTATATGGCCTTTTGTGGGTGCTTTAGTGGGAGAATTACTAAATAAGGCGGACAAAAAAACCGCTACGAAAGCGGCTTTTGGTTCTTTTTTAGGATTCTTAACGGGTACATTTTTGAAATTTATGGTAGCCATAGTTTTTCTAGGCTTATTCATTTCAAAAGCTTGGGAGCATAGTAATGCCTTATTTCCTTACTTTGATTAAACTTACTCGGTTATCCATTCTGTTTTAGATGCAATTGGCTCTCTTTTACCCTCGGTTAATTCGCCATCAAAATTGCCCATGTAAAAAAAACCAAGACATTTTTCGCCTTCGTTGAGACTCAAAAATTCATCCATATATTTTATGAGTCCCGGTGAAGACCAGTAAGACCCTATACCCATCTCTGTACATTGCAACCACATGTTCTGTACTGCCATAGCTACCGCAGCTACTTCTTCCCATTCTGGTATAGATTCTTTAGGGTCTCTTTGCATGCAAATTGCAATTATAGCACTTGCCATTTGCGGATTCTCTTGAAGTTTTTTAATCTTCATAGCCTTTGGCTTTGGGTCCAATTCCTCATACTTCTTAGATAGGAAAATACCCAATCTTTTCTTACCATCACCTTGAATTACCTTAAAACGCCATGGTTCTGTACACTTATGGTTTGGTGCCCAATTACCTGCTTTCAATACTTTTTCAATATCCTCTTTTGCAATAGGGCTATCATTGTATTGTACCGGAAACACGGAACGTCTCTTCTTTATTATATCAAATATCATTTGTTTTCTTTTTCACGATTAACGTAAAATTAAACCTTAACCATCAAAAATTGTGTTAGATAATTATTAAAATAATCTATTATAGATAACTGTTCTTTTCATCTAAAAGTAGCTCCATGCAGTTCTTTAAAACAGGATTTGTATGTTCTTTTTTCCAAATAACAGATAATTCTGCGCGCTGAGGTATATTCTTAAGCTCAATAAATTTCACCCGCATTTGAAATCCGTTTTGCAAAGAAGTGGGTACAATGGCTATTCCCATATGGTTCTCAACCAGTTTAAAGATAGTATGGGCATGAACAGATTTATGTGAAATTTTGGGAGCAAAACCTGCATCCTTACAAATACTCATAATGGTTTCATAGTACAACGGACTATATGCCTGACTGAACAATATAAAATCATCATTTGCGAATTGATGCATTCCTTCAAATTCCCTAGTAAGTATTGGATATCTTTCTGGTAAAACCAATGAAAAGGTATCGGTAAATACCGTTTTCATTTCTAAAGTACTAGGCACTCTTGATACCCGTACAAAACCCATATCTAACTGATCATTTAAAACCCCATCCACTTGGGCAAAATTAGATAGTTCTTCCAAAGATGTTTTTACCTTAGGATAGTTTTCCTTTATCTGTAATAATAGTTGTGGTATCACCTGTTGCATTGCAGATCCTAAAAATCCAATTCTTAATTCCCCGCTATTTCCATCACCCACTAGTTTCAATTGCCGCTCCACTTTTTCAAGATGGTTGAATATATATTCCACCTCAGTTTTCAAATAATGTCCAGCGGGTGTTAACGCCACTTTTTTCTTATTTCGTTCAAACAATTGGGTTTCCAGAATATCTTCCATTTGCTTAATCTGTCTACTTAGTCCGGGTTGTGATATAAACAACTTTTCCGCAGCCTTTCTAAAGTGTAATTCTTGCGCTACCGCTAGAAAATAGGTAAGATGACGTAATTCTATTTGATTACTCATAGTTATGAATTGATGACAAAATTGATATTACCAGGTATTAAAAATAGTCATTAATTTTAATTTAAATATTGAAAGCAGAAAGCTATGAACGTACAGTCTTTTAAATTAGGTGAAGATTGGCTAACCGCAGGTAAGGCCATGCAGATTGTTAATGGTAATTTATCTACTGTGCTGTCTGAAACTACAGAACAAAAAATAACCAAAAGCTGGAAAATTGTGCAGAACATAGTAGACAAGGGGCACCCTGTTTACGGCATAAATACTGGTTTTGGACCATTATGTACGACTAAGATTTCAAAATCGGAAACCAATATTCTACAGACCAACATACTTCAAAGTCATAGTGTAGGTGTTGGTGACCCAATAACAAAAGATATCGCCAAATTGATGCTAATTCTTAAGGCGCAATCATTGGCAAAAGGTTATTCGGGTATCGCATTAAATACATTAAAACGAATAATTTGGCATATAGATAATAATGCTATACCCGTTGTTCCATCACAAGGATCAGTTGGTGCATCGGGAGATTTGGCTCCGCTTTCCCATTTATTCCTACCGCTTATTGGACTGGGAAAAGTGGAATATAACAACGAAACCATAACAACGAAAACACTTTTTGAACGGACAGGACTAGAACCAATAGCACTTGGTCCAAAAGAAGGTCTAGCACTTATTAACGGAACTCAATTTATAGCTGCACATGCTATAAAAGTAGTTACCCAACTTCATTCAATTTTGGCACAGGCAGATGTTATTGGTGCTATGATGATAGAAGGTTTGCAAGGTTCTGTAAAACCCTTTTACAATGAACTGCATGCCCTTCGTCCATTTAAAGGCAACGTACATGTAGCCAAACGGGTTAAGAAATTATTGAAGGGTTCTGAAATTATGGAAGCGCATGTAGATTGCGAGAAAGTCCAAGACCCCTACTCCATTCGTTGTATTCCACAAGTTCATGGTGCTTCGCGTACCGCGTGGCTACACCTTAAAGAATTATTAGAAGTTGAATTAAACTCAGTGACGGACAATCCAGTAATCATTGATGAAGAACTGACCATTAGCGGTGGTAATTTTCATGGACAACCGTTAGCTATGGCATTAGATTATGCCTGTTTGGCAGCATCAGAAATCGGGAACATTTCGGACAGACGTATTTATTTATCTTTAGAAGGAAATAGTCCTGGAGTGCCAAAATTATTGATGAATGATACCGGCATCAATTCCGGATACATGATTTTGCAATATACTACCGCAGCATTGGCAAGTGAAAATAAAGGTCTTTGTTTCCCTTCAAGTGCAGATAGCATTCCTACATCTTTAGGTCAAGAAGACCATGTAAGTATGGGGTCTATTGGTGGCAGAAAAGCATTGCAGGTTATTGGTAATGTAGAGAAAATTTTAGCAATTGAATTATTAACGGCAGCACAAGCATTTGAATTTAGAAAACCTTTAAAATCGGGTATTTACCTAGACGAAGTACATAATGCGGTACGTGAACATGTTGCTTTTGCAGATAAAGACCGTGTTTTTGCAGATGATATTGAGAAGGGTATAGCTATGATCAAAGACCAAACAATACTTAAAGTAATAGATCGTGTTCAAGCAGAACATAACATATCTTTAAAAACAAAACACTCAGAAGAGTTCGAAAACTACTAGTTGTATGAAAAAGAGAACACTAATAGGTCCGTTTAAACAGATTATACCAATGACAGGTATAAATCTTAAAGGAGCCATAGCAGACCATGAACTTGAGATTATTGAAGATGGTGGAATTTTAATTGAAGACCATTTAATTATGGCAATTGGCAATTATAAAGCATTAGCGGCTGAGTATCCAGAAGTAAGCACTACGGTTTTAAATGGTAATCATGTTTGCGTGCCTGGTTTTATTGATGCCCACACACATATTTGTTTTGGTGGCTCACGCGCCAAAGATTATGCCATGCGAAATGCCGGAAAATCATATTTAGAAATTGCACATGCAGGCGGTGGCATTTGGGATACCGTTACCCAAACCAGAAAATCTAGCTTAGAAGAATTGACCAAAAACACTATAAAAAGAGCCAATCGTCATCTTAAAAATGGAACAACTACCCTAGAAGTAAAAAGCGGCTACGGACTAACAGTTTCAGAAGAGCTGAAAATGCTACGTGCTATTAAAGGAGCCAATGAGCAAGCATTGCCAGAATTGATTTCTACTTGCCTTGCAGCGCATATGCTACCCAAAGATTTTGATGGCTCAGAGACCGAATATTTAAAAATGATTTCAGAGGAGTTATTTCCCATTCTTAAAGAAGAAAAACTTGCGAACCGTATTGATGCATTTATAGAGCAAAGTGCTTTTTCTGCGGATGATATACAGGCATATTTTTCAAAAGCCAGTGAAATGAATTTTGATATTACCGTGCATGCAGACCAATTTTCTGCAGGTGGCAGTAAAGTGGCCGTTGAGTTTAATGCCGTAAGCGCAGATCATTTAGAAGCAAGCGGAGATACAGAAATAGGATTGTTAGCACAAAGCGATACTATTTCTGTTGCACTACCAGGAGCTTCAATAGGTTTAGGGTGTGGTTTTACTCCAGCCCGTAAATTATTAGATGCTGGTGCAGCCCTTGCCATTGCAAGTGACCACAACCCCGGTTCAGCACCAATGGGCGATTTACTGACCCAAGCCAGTATTCTTGGAACATTTCAAAAATTAACAAATGCCGAGGTCTTGGCAGGAATCACTTTTAGAGCTGCCGCCGCTTTGAAATTAGAGGACCGTGGTAAACTGGAAGCGGGACTTTTAGCTGATCTAGCCGTATTCCACTCAGATAATTACCAAGATATTCTATACAATCAAGGAAATCTAAAACCATGTATGGTTTGGAAAAATGGAGCGTTGGTTTTTGACAGACATAAGTAGTTGTTGGTTGTTGGTTGTTGGTTGTTGGTTGTTGGAAAATAAACCTCTAAATCCAAAACCAAATTAATTTATTCAAATATTAAAGATGGATTTTAAAGCACAGATACAGATTGGGATACCTACTGAATTACCTTCAAAAAAGGAGCGTTCTTCAGCGGTAAGTCACGCTCCAAACCGAAAGCAAATACTTTCTAAAGAAGAGAAGCAATTGGCGATTAGAAATGCGTTGCGTTATTTTCCGGCGGACTGGCATGCTGTTTTGGCTCCTGAATTTGCTGAAGAGTTACAGACGTATGGCAGAATTTATATGTATCGCTTTCAACCATCATATGATATGCATGCCCGAGCTATTTCAGATTATCCGGCAAAAACAAGTCATACTGCATCTATCATGCTCATGATACAGAATAATCTAGATCCAGCGGTAGCACAACATCCACAAGAATTGATTACTTATGGTGGTAACGGTGCCGTTTTTCAAAATTGGGCACAATATCTTTTGACGATGCAGTATTTGTCTGAAATGACGAATGAGCAGACTTTACATATCTACTCTGGTCACCCAATGGGTTTATTTCCCTCATCAAAAGAAGCTCCAAGAGTTGTGGTCACCAACGGAATGATGATTCCGAATTACTCCAAACAAGATGATTGGGAAAAATATAATGCACTTGGCGTAACCCAATACGGTCAAATGACTGCGGGTTCCTATATGTATATAGGTCCGCAAGGCATTGTTCATGGCACTGCAATTACGGTTATGAATGCTTTTAGAAAGGTGTTGAAGGCGGATGAAAATCCCAATGGAAAAATATTCTTAACCGCAGGTTTAGGCGGAATGAGTGGTGCGCAACCAAAAGCTGGCAACATAGCCGGATGCATCACAATCTGTGCAGAAGTGAATCCGCTTGCAGCAAAGAAAAGACATGAGCAAGGTTGGGTAGATGAGTTAATTGAAGATTTAGACACTTTAGTTACTAGAACCAAAATTGCCAAATCTAAAAATGAAATAGTTTCATTAGCATTTATCGGTAACGTGGTAGATGTTTGGGAGCGTTTTGATGAAGAGCAGATTTTTATACATCTAGGTTCTGACCAAACCTCTTTGCACAATCCTTGGGCAGGTGGTTATTACCCTTCCGGGTTATCTTTTGAGGAAGCAAACGATATGATGAATCAGAATCCTGATGCATTTAAAACAAAAGTTCAAGAATCGTTACGCAGACATGCCGATGCCATAAATCTACATACCAAAAAAGGTACCTATTTCTTCGATTACGGAAATGCCTTTTTATTAGAAGCATCAAGAGCAGGTGCCGATGTTATGGCAAAAAATGATATTGATTTTAAATATCCGTCTTACGTTCAAGACATTTTAGGTCCCATGTGTTTTGATTATGGCTTTGGACCATTTCGTTGGGTATGTTCTTCAGGAAAAATAGAAGATTTGCAAAAGACCGATGCGATTGCATTACGTGTGTTACAGAAAATTAAAGAAAAAGCGCCAATTGAAATTCAGCAACAGCTATCAGATAATATAAAATGGATAGCTGAAGCAGAACAAAATAAATTGGTGGTTGGCTCTAAGGCAAGAATTTTATACGCAGATGCGGAAGGTAGGGCAAAAATTGCATTGGCATTTAACGAAGCTATCGATAATGGAGAATTAAGTGCACCTATTATCTTAGGTAGAGATCACCATGATGTGAGTGGTACAGATTCTCCTTATAGAGAAACCAGTAACATTTACGATGGCAGTAAATTCACGGCAGACATGGCAATACACAATGTTATTGGCGATAGTTTTAGAGGTGCAACGTGGGTATCTATACACAACGGCGGCGGAGTTGGCTGGGGCGAAGTCACCAATGGAGGTTTCGGAATGGTATTGGATGGATCTAAAGATTCGGAACGAAAGCTAAAAAACATGCTCTTTTATGACGTAAACAACGGAATTGCAAGACGTAGCTGGGCGAGGAATAAAGAAGCAATGTTTGCTTTACAACGGGAAATGGACAGAACCAAAACACTAAAGGTTACCATACCATCTTTAGTAGAGGATAAACATTTAAAAGATTTATTCTAAAAATGTAAGATAAAGACTACTTTATCGTTTTAATAAAACGACAGACTCAAAATCGTAATATTTATCTGAATTAAATGATATGTCAAATTATAAATTAGCTAATAAAGATAATTGGGAAGGACGTATTTCTGACCAACAGCTCTATCTGCACGAAAAAATATCATTTTCTAGTATTAAAGACCCTTTACCTGTAACGAACAATAAGACAATAGCTTTATTGGGCTATAGTAGTGACGAAGGTGTTAGACGAAATTCTGGTAGAGTTGGTGCCGCATTAGGACCAGACGAAATTCGTAAGCAATTAGCGAAAATGCCAAATCATTTAAAAGATAATACCCGATTAATAGATTTTGGAAATTTAGAATGTAAAGATCAAAATTTAGAGGAGCAACAAGCCAAATTTACTAAGGCTGTAAGCCATTTAATAAAAAATAGGGCAACACCAATACTAATTGGAGGTAGTCATGATTTGGCATATGCTCACTACAACGGTTTACTAGAACATGTAAAAACTAAAGAAAAAATAGGAATTATTAATTTTGATGCTCATTTTGATTTAAGGGCAAATACGAAAGAAAACAATTCTGGCACGCCGTTTTACCAAATTGCTATAGACCATCAAGAAAAAGATCAAGTCATTAAATATATGACTTTAGGCATACGAAAAGATGCAAATACAAAGGATTTATTTGAATTTGCCGAGGCGCATCAAGTCAACTACCTTTTTCAGAAGTATTTTAATATGAATTACCTTGAACATGTTCAATTAAGGCTCATTCAATTTCTAGAAGATGTAGATTATGTGTATACTACAATAGACTTAGACGGTTTTTCATCCGCTTTTGCACCAGGTGTAAGTGCCCCTTCGCCCATGGGCTTTTCTCCAGATATAGTTTTAGAAAGTCTAAAACTAATCATCGATTCTGGAAAATTAGTAGGTTTTGATGTAGTTGAATTAAATCCTAATTATGATATTGATGACCAAACCGCAAAACTAGCAGCCTCTTTAATACATTACATCATTCATAGACTATAATAGAGTAAAAACAAAAAAAGCCTCCCTTAATGGAAAGCCTTTCATTGGGTTCTATCGGTGTAATCCGATAAACACAATTGCCTCAAATATTCTTTGAGACACAACACAACCTTGCAAAGGTAATAAAGGTTTTTTAATAAAAAAACGGTCTGTTCATTTCTTATAACAACTTAAGCTGCCTCTGAATTTTATTGGGTCTCATCTACTTTAAAAAGATTATAAATATATTGCTTCTCTTTAAAAGTAAATTGCTTTGATTCGAACCAATCATGCACCTTAATTTTTTCGTTTTCAATCTGAGCATTTCTAATGGCTTTTAAAGAAACAATATGCCAATGCGAACCTTTGTTACGAGAAACAGAATAGCCAACATCTTCCATTATGTATGATTGTTTAGGTCTATTAATAAGCCTAACTCCATTTTTTAATACCGCCAAAGTTTCGGTAAGTCGTACTACTTCTGAAAAGGAATATCTTGCAAAATCGTTAAATCCGTTCTGTTCAACATTATATAATTTATCACCAATCTTTAGGGTATCCATAGCTTAAAAAAGCTGCAAATTTAAAGGGCTAAGCTTGGTAATGGAATTATTACAAGGTTTAGTTATTCACAAAATGTAAAGATAAAATCAAAAGACCTTATTGGTTTAAGCCATACCCTTCATGGTCAATAAAGTAGTGGCCCAAACAATTAAAGATGATAAAAATATACCTATAGTATTAGCCAAGAATGCTTTTTTTCTATCAAACTTAAAAAGATAACTAGCAATACTACCCGCGTATACACCAGTACCAGGTACAGGCAGCATTACAAAGAATATGAGTCCATAAAAACCATATTTTTTTATCTTATCGCCAGAGCCTGTTTTTGCTCTTCTTGCTACAAAAAGTGCATTCTTTTTATAAAAATGCCACTTAAGCAACGATCTATTAACGGTGTTCAAAAAAAACATCATGATAGGAAAAACCATAACGTTAGCTAAAAAACATACTACGAAGACCATATAAATATTTGCCCCGTGAAGAAGACCATAAGGTATACCCACCTTGGCCTCTCCTAATGGGGAGATGCTCCAAAGTGCTGCTATAAGTAAATCTTTCAACAAATCTCTTTTTTAAGCGAATGCAAAATTACGTTGATCTAAAAAAAGATTATGCCATTTAAATCATAAATATTGCTCATTGGTCAATAATAAAGACCAACGACTTCATTTTAATATATATGTTATCTAGAAATTGTGACATTACCCGATAATCACGTTTAGGCTACCTTATGCACCATAATAATTTGGTATTTTTAGTAGCTAACAACAACTAATTTCAACTCAAACCAAAACATGAATAAAAAAAATACGAGAAGATCTTTTATAAAACGCGCTTCGCTTACCTCAGCTGCAATAAGTACATCACCATTTTTACTGGCTGCCGCTACAAATGAAACTCAAATATTAAAAAGAAATTATTCTTTTGAGCACTATTCAAATAATGCCCAAATTAACATTGCCTTAATAGGTACAGGTATTCAAGGCATATACGACACGCAATCTGCATTACAGGTTGATGGCGTTAAAATAGTTGCAGCATGCGATTTATATACAGGAAGACTTGAACGTGCAAAAGAGCTATGGGGACATGATATTTTCGTGACACGAGATTATCGCGAAATTCTAAACCGAAAAGATATTGATGCCGTTTTAATTGCTACACCAGACCATTGGCACCAAACTATTACCGTTGCCGCTTTAAAAGCGGGTAAGCATGTATATTGTGAGAAACCAATGGTCCAAAATTTTAATGAAGGACAAGAAATTATAAAAGCACAAAAAAGTTCTGGCAAAGTTTGTCAAATAGGTAGCCAAGGAATGTCTTCTTTAGGTAATGAAAAGGCAAAAGAATTGTATGAAGATGGAGCAATTGGTGATATTGTTATGCTAGATATGTACAATGATAGATACTCATCTGAAGGAGCTTGGCAATATCCAATACCTACAGATGCGGATGCAAAAACAGTAGATTTCGATACATTTTTGGGTAGTGCACCAAAAGTAGCTTATGACAACAATCGTTTTTTTAGATGGAGAAACTATCAAGATTACGGTACCGGTGTTGCAGGTGATTTATTTGTCCATGCATTTTCTACATTAAACTATGTTATAAGTTCTGATGGACCTAATAGAGCTTTGGCGACTGGCGGCCTCCGTTATTGGAAAGATGGTAGAGATGTGCCGGATGTATCTATTACCCTTTATGATTATCCAAAAACAGAAACACATGCGCCTTTTAACGCTGCTTTTCGTATTAACTTCATTGCAGGTAGTGGCGGTGGTGGTGGCTTTAAACTAATTGGCACCGAAGGTGAAATGGAAATAGGTCAAAATTCAGTTACTGTTAAACGCTCAAAGCTGGGTATGGAACCAAGTGGGTATTCTTTAATTTCCTTTACTGAAGACATGCAAGCACAAATAAAAAAAGAATACGCCTCTAAAAAACTAGATACCAGATCAAGCAATTTAGCCACTGGTACAACTACTTGGCAAGCACCAAGAGATTATAAGGGAGCACATTATGATCATTTTTATAATTTCTTTACCAGCATAAGAACAAACGGTAAAGTAATACAAGACCCAAAATTTGGTCTTAGAGCTGCCGGAGCTGCATTATTGGCAAATGAAAGTTACTCTAGAAAACAGCCAGTTGATTGGAACCCAACCGAAATGAAATTGTTATAATTTATTATTCTTCTACTTCAACGAATTGAATATGTCTTTCTAAATTCTCTTCTATTGAAATAAATGATTCTATACCACGTATACCAGCAATGCCAAGTATATCATCTTGATAAACTTGTTTATAATGGAAACTATCTCTTGCATGCATTTTGATGAAAATGTCGTATTTGCCGGTTACGTGGTGTATTTTCACCACCTCTTCTATATCATTTAATTGCTCCATTACCTTTTTAAACATACTTATTTCACTTAGAAATATACCAAGGAATATGGTCATCTTCCATCCCATTTTAGCATAGTTCAGACTTAGGGTTGCACCAGTTATTAAGCCCATTTCTCTCATCTTACGCATTCGCATATGCACCGTACCTGGAGAAACTATCAATTTTTTGGCAACATCAGTATAAGGTGTCTGTGCATTTTCTGCCAAAATATTTAAAATATTAAAATCAACTTGGTCTAATTTATTCCTCATCTGTTTTAAAAGTTTAAAATCATTAACTGCATAAAAATTCAACTATCATTGAACTATTATAAGGTTTTAGCCTGTTTTAACAAATTTAATTTATAGTTATAGTTTTTTTAGTAAAAATATGACAATTAAAAGACCAAAAAATGAGGTATTACTTATTATTCCCTAATCAAATTGACAAAAGAATAAAAAGCACTTTTTTAGGCAATAATATAAATTTGACACTTTATGAACCCTGTATATACAAAAAGCTGCATTATCAATAGATTTTTTAAAAAAACCTAACTATTTTTTAAAATAAGACTTCACAACATACTTTATTACAGACACTTAGCCAAGTATGAAGTTTTTATATTTCTTTAACATTTTATAATATTGTCTAAGTCATATAATCACTTAATAACCTGATTTATTGACCTGTAAAGTGTCCGGAACTTTTCTTTTACGCATAATGTATTCCCCCATTAGTATTTCTGCTAACCACAGAAACGCTTTTTAGGTAGGCATACTATTGAGCAACAACTAAACTCACATGATTATGAAGAAAATTCTAACATTAACCTTCTTGTTACTATGTACACTATTCGTAGCACAAGCACAGGAAATTACAATTAACGGTAAAGTATCAGATGCTCAAGGCCCATTACCCGGTGTTAACGTTTTGGTCAAAGGAACCACAAAAGGTGTCATTACAGATTTTGACGGTCTTTATTCCATTACTGCAGATAGTGACGCCATTTTAGTGTACTCCTTTATAGGGTATGCCAAATTAGAAATTCCAGTTAATAGTAAAACAACAATAAACGCTACACTGGTAGAATCTGCTCAACAATTGACAGAGACAGTGGTAGTGGGGTCAAGAAGACAAGGACGCACAAAACTTGACACTCCTGTACCTGTAGACGTTATTAATATAGCACAAGATGCTATCAACATGCCACAGCAAGACATTTCACAAATGTTAGCTGCAGCAGCACCATCATTTACCGCATTTACCAGTGGTGGTGGTGATTTATCCTCCTTTGTAAGCCAACCAAGTTTAAGAGGTTTGGCAGCAAGTCAAATGCTTGTACTTGTTAATGGAAAAAGAAGACATGCTTCGGCAATACTCGCAGGTAATCAAACAGGAACACCTGGTCCTGGTGTAGATATGCGTTTTATTCCATCTGTTGGAGTAGAACGTGTTGAAATATTACGAGATGGCGCTTCTGCACAATATGGTTCAGATGCCATTGCAGGGGTAATAAATATGGTAATGAAAAAAGGTACTGGTGAGTTTACTGGTAGTTTAACCGCTGGTGCTTACACGAACAAACCCAATTATGACGAATCTGACCTAACAGATGGTGAGCGCGAACTAACACGTTCTTTAGATGGTTGGGATGGTGAGAATTTTCAATTTGATGGTAATTACGGTATCGGTTTTGAGAACGGAGGCTATTTCAATGCTTCAATAATGGTAGCACAATCTGAACGTACTGTTAGACCAACAGTATTAGGTATCGACAGAGCACCACTTTATGATGACCTGTACCTATCTAATGGCAGAACAACAACACAAGGTTTGCCAATAATTACAAACCCAGAACTAATTGCCGCACAAGCTGCGGGCGATGCTGCATCTATAGCTTCTTTACAAACCGTAAGAGGTTTAATGGACGCTAGAGATATTGAACAAATAGATGTAGCTACGTATTCTGGCCTACCGGCAAAAACAAATATGAGTTTCGCATTTAACTTAGAAACTCCGTTTTCAGATACCGCAAGCTTTTATGCATTTGGCGATGTTGGTTACCAATATTCAGATGCCTATAGCTGTTTTTACAGGAGAGCGGCACAATCTGATAGAGCAAGTTTTGATTTATACCCTAACGGATTTAGACCACAAATATATAATGACCAATATAATATTTCTCTTGCAACCGGTATAACAGGTATGTTAGGAGATTACGAATTTGACCTAAGTAATACCTTCGGTAATAATTCCGCAAAATTTGGTATGTTCAATACGTGGAACGCTAGTATCGGTCCAAGTTCACCTACAGACATGAACTTGGGTACGCATAGCTTTTTACAAAATACGATCAACTTAGATGCATCGCATTTCTATGAGGATATCTTATCTGGATTAAATGTTGCATTTGGTGGAGAACTTAGATTTGAAAACTATGCTATTGAAGCAGGACAAGAAGAAAGCTGGACATCTGGCACTTACGGTGTAGTAACCGCTACAGAAGACAATCAAGCTTTGGTTGGTCCTGACGGATTTCCTTTAGAAGACCTTGGCGGAAACCCATATGTAGATGATAGTGGTGCCCCACAAATTTTAGAATATGCAGGTGTAAGCCAGTTATTAGTTAAAAATTATGCATTGAACTGTCAGTGTTTTAGAGGTTTTGCACCTGAAAACGAGAGTGATAGTTGGAGATCTGTAATGGCTGCATATTTAGATATGGAATTAGATGTTAATGAGAATCTATTATTATCTGGAGCTGTACGTGTAGAAAACTATTCAGATTTTGGTAATGTAATGACAGGTAAAATATCGGGTCGTTATAAAATTGGAGAAAATTTTGCTATTAGAGGTTCATACAGTAGTGGTTTTAGAGCTCCTTCTTTACAAGAATTAAATTACTCTCATAGCTACACGTTCTTCTTAGGTCTAACTCCTTTTGACGGTACACTTTATCCTAATAGTAGTTCTGCAGCAAAAGCATTAGGAATAGGTCAATTAACAGAAGAAAGATCAAGAAACATAAGTCTTGGATTTACTACGAAAATTGGAAAATTTGATATTACATTAGATGCCTATAAAATTGACATTTTAGACAGAATTTTTGAAACCGGTGAATTTGATTCTGCTAGTGCACCTGTGCTAGAACCTATTATTGGTAGTGGTTTAGCTAGTTTTAGAATTAATGGTGGCGATGTTAGTACCCAGGGTATTGAGGCAGTAGTTAACTATAACACTAATCTTGGTGCTGGTAAACTAGGTTTAGTACTTGCAGGTACTTTTAGAGAAAATAAATTTGAAGGAGCTAATGTGCCAGATTTGAACACCACACTTACAGATGATGAATTGGTAGACCTTTATGTTAGCCGTTCTCTTATTGGACAATTTGAAACAGGTACACCAAGTTCAAAAGTTATCGGTACGTTGAATTACTCTGTAGGTAAGTTCTCTGCAATGTTAAGAGGTACACGTTACGGATCTGTACAAACAAGAGATAGTAGAACTAGAACTCTTTTAGACGGCACAACAGATTACGCCGATCAATATTTTACACCAGAATTTACAACGGATATAGGACTTACTTATAAATTTTCTGATGCGATTAGTTTAACTGTAGGTGGTAACAACATCTTCAATGAGTATCCAGAAATTATAAGATATGAGCTACGCACCTTTAACCTTTACTCTCAGTATCAGCAAGGTTCAGCAGGTTCATATTATTTTGGCAGACTAACATTTAGCCTATAATCAACTAGTTAAACCGTTAAAAATAAAATTATGAGACAATATATAAATAACATACTATTATTAACAATGATTTTTGGCTTGTTGATCTCTTGTGAGCAAGAGCGTTTAGATCCAGTACTTACAACTGCCGAAGGTGGAGGAACTTTAGATAACTACATAGCGTATAGCGTTATGTCAACAGACCCCATGGGTTCTAATGTATATGGAAGAATTGTTTTTTACGAAACAACCTTAGATCAAACCTTGGTCCAATTATCATTATACAATACAATTGATGGTGAAATGCACCCTGCATTAATAGTAGATGGCGCAGCCGATATGGGTAGCACTACTATTATAGCATTAGACGATGTAAGTGGAAGTACGGGTGAATTTATGACTAATAAATTTTTTGTCATAACAGATACCGATTTCTATGATTCTATTATGACGCTAGATGCCCATGTAAGCATTAGCCTTAGCCCTAGTGATGATACAATAGTTGCTACTGGAGATTTAGGAATCAATGCAGATCCTGTTGAAACGAATTAGAGATTTTTTAACTTAAACATAGCACAATATGAAAACAAATGTAAACAGAAGAGATTGGCTTAAAAGAGGCGTTCTCACAGCAGCAGGTGTAATGGCAGCACCTTATTTGACCTACGGGGCTTTCCCCTCGCAACCTATTGCTTTAGATGCAAAAGGAAACATACCGTACACTCCGTTTTTCAAAGAGTATTTACCATATGCACCAACGCAACCTCTAGAGCTTGCAGCAAAATTAAATGCAAACGAGAATCCGTACGGTCCTTCACCTATGGCTGTTTCTGCCATGCAAGAATATGCACCAAAAGGAAACCGATATGCTTGGAAAGAACTATATCAATTAATGGATAAGATTGCTGTAGAAGAAGGTGTTAAACAAGAGAATATTATGATGGGTCCGGGGTCATCTGATCTATTGGAAAAAACAGCCATGGTTTTCTTTCAAAATGGAGGGAATATCGTTTCTGCAGATCCAGCGTATATGTCATTAATCAAAGTTGCAGAAGCTACTGGCGCAACATGGAAACCTATTCCGCTGAAAAAAGACTGGTCTCATGATTTAGCAGCAATGGAAGCTGCTGTAGATGATGATACAAAATTGGTTTATATCTGTAACCCTAATAACCCAACAGGTAGCATGACCGATCACGCAGAACTGGTAGATTTTTGTTCTCGTGTATCAGAAAAGACTCCAATTTTTGTTGATGAGGCATACTTAGGTTTTTTAGATGATGCTGCTAAAAAAAGTATGGTTTCACTTATCAATGAGGGTAAAAATGTAATCATTGCACGTACTTTTTCTAAAATTCAGGGAATGGCAGGTTTACGAGTTGGTTATGTAGTTGCACAACCTGAAACATTAGATATTATTCAAAAAATTACGCGTGGCGGTATGGGTATTTCATTACCATCTGTTTATGCTGCAATGGCCAGTATGGAAGATGTAGCCTTTAAAGATAAATCGAGAAAACTGAATAAGGAATGTAGAGAATATGTATATGAAAACCTTAATAGATTAGGTTTTGAATATGTGCCTTCATCTACAAGCTTTATAATATTCCCAATAGAAATGGACGGTAAACCTTTCTTAGAAAAAATGACCGCCGAAGGTGTTGGTGTAAGAGCTTTTGAAATCTACGGTAAAAACTGGTGCCGTGTGAGCATGGGTACTATGGATGAAATGAAGTTGTTTACAGCTGCCCTTGAAAAAGTGCTAGTTTAAGTTTGAATTAGTCCAGGAGTTGGAAGAAAGGATAATTGCCTTGACACAAAAAACCTGAATTCAACTCCTTCGGACTATTCATAATTCATCTATCTACTCAAACCAAAACACTCGAAAAATGAATTTTGCACTACAAAAAACCCTCGAATTAATATTGATCATTGGTCTTGGCGTGCTTTTACAAAAGAAAGTAGCCAAACAAGATTTAAAAGGAGTAAAAGTTCTTATTTTAAGTGTGGCTTTACCAGCGACTATTTTCGTAGCCCTCTTAAAAATAGAGCTGAATGGCACCCTATTAGTTTTTCCATTAGCAGCTTTAACTTTTAACCTTCTCATGTTATTGGCTACTAAATATTTTTTGGCGGCATCATTACATAAAGAAGAGAAAAGTAAAAAACGGACCTTGATGATGCTTTTACCATCTACTGCACCTGGTCTTTCATGCTTTCCATTTATTGTAGCATACTTAGGTGACGATACCTTAGCATTGGCTGCACTTGCAGATATTGGAAATAAAATATTTGTTCTGATACTTCTTTACATGCTAGCCATGCACTGGTATCGAAAAAACGCGGTTGTAGAGAAACAAGAATCATCTTCAGCCAAATTAAAAGGGTTGTTTATTTCTCTCATCAATGAACCTATAAACATCGTCATAGTAGTAGGTTTAGTCATGTTGGGCTTTGGATTGAATCTTTCATCTCTACCTACATTCTTTCAAAATACAGCTTTGAGCATTAAAGATTTAATGACTCCGTTAGTACTGCTATTTATTGGTATGGCGGTTAGAATCAATAAAGGAGAGTTTAAATTGATAATTTCTATGTTGTTTCGAAGAATGGGACTTGCATTTTTACTTAGTGGACTTTTTGCATATGCCATACCCGCTTTAACTCCGGCTATGATTTTATTATTGGTTGTATTTCCTCAAAGCGCATGTAGTTTCTGGCCATTTGCCCATATGAGCGCTATACAGTCAATGGAAGACAAAGACGAACAACCGAATCCTACTTTTGATGTTAACTTCGGTTTAAACATCTTAGCATGTTCTCTACCATTTTCAACACTACTAATTATAGGTATATTCTCTTTTAGCGATTACTTTATAAATCCGATTACGTTACTTGCTTTAGGCTTAATTATTTTAGCGATTTCCTTTGCCCCAGATATTTTCAAAACCACCAGTTTTAGAGCAGACAGAGAACGTAAAATTACTAGCAAACTATTGAAAAGAAAATCTAAAATGACCATTGCTAAGGGCAACTATGAAGATGAGAAAACTTTGAACGAAGCCAAAGCAAGCTAAATTCTAATACATTTCTTTCATCCACTGATAAGGTGTTCTTTTCATCCAAAGACCGCGAGTAAAATCGGGAAAATCTTGGGGCTCTCCATTATTTTCTATTGAAACTTCAGAAAGTGGTGTAACAGCACTCCATGCCGCAGCATCATAAGCATCCAATGGTGGTGCGATATTTTGCTTTGCAGATTCTACAAAAGAGTTCAGTACAAAAAAGTCCATCCCCCCATGACCGGCATTTAAGGCATACTCACCATATTTTTTCCATAATGGGTGATCATAGGTATCTAACCAAGATTGTGCTTCGTCCCATTTATGTGGCTCGGATTTTCCTTCCACATAAATTCGACTACCGTCTACCTCCCAGAGTCCATTTGCACCTTGCGCACGAAATCCTAAGGAATAAGGTCTTGGTAAATTGCAATCATGAGTAATAATTATAGTTTCTCCGTTGGCGGTATCAATAGTAGAGGTAATTACATCGCCCTGCTTAAACTTCACTTTTGCATTAGGGTGCTGTTCCCCGCCTTCCTTTACAATATAATTATGTAAGCCAATACCTTTAGATGCATGAGATGTCATTGACACAAAACGATTACCGCGATTTACATCTGCCATAACCGCAATGGGTCCCAAACCATGCGTTGGGTATACATCCGCATTTCGCTTTACGGAATGATTGGTACGCCATTTAGATTCCGAAATTCCTTTTTCACCAAATTCTACGCCCTTACCATAAGCCGTTTTACCATCATTAAATTTTACATGTCTTAGATCATGCTGATACCCACATCTATAATGTACCATTTCACCAAAAACATTTTGCTTTACCATATTAAGTACAGCAAGTACATCTCTACGGTAATTTACGTTCTCCAATATCATCATATGCGTACCGGTACGCTCATGGGTATTCACTAAATCCCAACATTCTTCTAAAGTATTAGATGCAGAAACCTCTACTCCTGCATATTTACCAGCTTCCATAGCATCAACTGTCATACGTGTATGCCATAACCAAGGAGTGGCAATAATAACCGCATCTACGTCTTGTAGTGCCAGTAGATTCTTATAATCTAAATCATTGGTCCCAAATACCTTTGGCGCTTTACCTTTAGCGTCGGCAATATGTTTTTTCGCAATAGCAATTCTATTATCGTCCACATCGCAAATAGCAGTCACATTCACATCTTTTCGCAACAGTAAGTTCTGTAAATGATTAGTTCCTCTTAAGCCAACACCTATTAAACCCACATTTAGTTTATCTGCAGCACTAAAACTGTTATTGGCAAAACCAGGTACTGCAACTAAACCTAAACCTGCTATAGATGTATTTCTGATAAAATTTCTTCTTGTTGTCATTATGTGCGATGATTATGAACTTTGAATTTATAAAAAGTTCTTGACCCACATTAACTTATCATCAACTTTAATGAGGATACATCTAATATTTGATGGAATTTTTAATAGCATTCGCTATTTTTGACCCTGTAAATACAGAAATCATGACATTACTTTTAATGGCTGCCGGTAGCGGTAGTAGATATGGGAAACTTAAACAATTTGATGATTTAGGTCCTAACGGTGAGTTTTTAATGGAATTTGCCATTTATGACGCCATCCAAAATAACTTTGAACAAATTGTGGTTATCACAAAAAAAGAAAACGTTGCTTTTTTAGAGGAACATCTTTCTAAAAGAATACCGAACAACATAGAGCTTAATGTTCTTGCTCAAGAACTTACAGATTTACCTGATGGAGTAACTTTTACAGGTGAGCGTAAAAAACCATGGGGTACTGCACATGCAGTTTGGACTGCAAGAAAAGTTATCGACGGACCTTTTGTTGTTATTAATGCCGATGATTTTTACGGTCAATCTGCCTACAAAAAAGCAGCTGACTTCATGAAATCGGATAATGATGCCTATGCATTATTAGGATATACATTGAAAGATACCTTATCTGAACATGGATCTGTATCTAGAGGTGTATGTGAAGTTAAAGGTGATAATCTTGTAGCTGTACAAGAACGATTAAAACTAGTACAGAAAGAAAATAGTATCGTTGACGAGGATACTAACTTAGAATTTACCGGTGACGAACAAGCTAGTATGAATTTCTGGGTTTGTAGACCATCTATTTTTGATAAGATAGAATCTGAATTTAGAATATTCTTAAAAGATGAAGATCGTATTGCAAATAGCGAGCTTTACATTCCTTTTATGATACAAGAAATGTTACAAGCTAAAGAAATTGAAGTGAAGTGTATTCCTTCTGGTGGAGATTGGTTTGGTGTTACTTACGCTAGTGATAAAGAAAAAGCAATGAACAGTTTAAAAGAAAAATCTGATTCAGGTAAATACCCTGCTCCTATTTGGAAATAAGCGTATTCACTTAAATATATTAAGACCCATTAAATTTTATTTAACGGGTTTTTTTATACCCAAAATTGACCTAAACTAAAAAGAGTCCAATCTTTTGAGATTGGACTCTTTTACGAGAACACTATATGAAAATGAAAAAATTTTAATTCGTTTTTTATTACATGGTAAATATAGTAGTAAGGTTAAATACTAAAAACAAATTGATGTCAACACCTTAAATAATGTGGTGAGATGGTCTATTTTTGTTGTGAACTCAATTTATAGCTATGAAAATTAGAATAAAAGGTGATTCCATACGGTTTCGATTGACACAAACTGAAGTGCAAGCACTTTCAAATAATGGAAAGATTTATGACTCCACTAACTTTGGGACTACAAAATTTAGCTATGGTGTAGTTCTTACAAGTGAAGCAGAAAATTTGAGCATCAAGCATGAAAATAATAGTATAGTTTTAGAAATGCCGGAAGCCAATGGTAAGTCTTGGTTTTCAAATGACATAATAACATTTGACCATACTATAAAAACAACTTCAGGAAACGATTTATACTTGCTATTAGAGAAAGATTTTACGTGTTTAGATAATACTATTGAAGATCAATCTGATAACTACCCAAACCCTAAATTAAGCTAAAGCGTAATTCTATAACTGTATAAAGTACATTTTAATAGAAATGTGCACTGCCATTACTCTAACATTTATTAAGTTTAAAGTATGGACAACAAAACCGAACGCAACGTATCGTTTAGAGGATCAGAGGAATTTCTAGATATTGAAATTAAAGAACCTGTAACACATGCTGCAGGTTACTTAGGCGTACGTGAGGCACTAAAGCATACTTTTAAGGAAATGGGCGTACTTAGATCCATGCGTACATTACTTAGCATGAATCAAAAAGACGGTTTTGATTGCCCTAGTTGTGCTTGGCCTGATCCAGAACATCCATCTCCCGTAGCTGAATATTGTGAAAATGGTGCAAAAGCTTTAGGAGATGAAGCAACTAGAGAACAAATAGGCTCCGGTTTTTTTCAAAAAAATTCAGTTGAAGATCTTTCTCGGTTAACTGATTATGAACTTAATAAATTTGGACGTTTAATAGAACCAATGGTTTTAAAACCTGGTAGTGTTCATTACGAACCTGTTTCATGGCAAGCCGCTTTTGATTTAATCGCATCTGAATTAAAAAAACTTGATAACCCAGATGAAGCTATTTTCTATACTTCTGGTAGATCCAGTAATGAAGCTGCTTTTTTATATGGCATGTTTGCCCGTGCATTAGGCACCAACAATTTACCAGATTGCTCTAACATGTGCCATGAAAGTAGTGGTGTTGCATTAGGGGAAACTTTAGGCATTGGTAAGGGTTCAACTACTTTAGAAGATCTTTACGAGGCAGAAGTAATTTTAATTGCCGGTCAAAATCCGGGTACAAATCACCCCAGAATGCTATCTGCGTTAGAGAAATGTAAGCAAAATGGCGGTAAGGTTATTAGTATAAATCCGCTTGAGGAATCAGGTTTGGTCAATTTTAAAAATCCGCAACACCTGAATGGTTGGGTTGGTGGTGGTGAAGATATGGCAGACATCCATTTGCCTGTCAATATCAACCAAGATATACCATTAGTAAAATTGATATTGAAAAAACTAGTTGCGCTAGACCAACAATCTAAAGATGTATTTGACCATGCTTTCATAGAAAAATATACAGATGGTTACAATGCTTTAATCAATGATTTAAAAAATTACGATTCAGAAGAGCTCTTAAAACAAACAGGAGTATCTGAAGAAAGAATCAATGAAACAGTAGCGCTATTAGCAAATAAATCTAAGATTATAGTATGTTGGGCAATGGGACTCACCCAACATAAAAATGGAGTAGAAAACATCAGAGAATACATAAATCTTCTATTATTAAAAGGAGCGATAGGAAAACCAAATGCAGGTACTTGCCCTGTTCGCGGCCATAGTAACGTACAAGGAGACCGAAGCGTAGGTATACAACATTTCATTGATAAAGAAATGAATGAGCGTATTAAAAAACACTTAGGATTTACACCTCCAGATCAAGAGGGTGTAGATGTTGTGGGTTCTATGAAAGCAATGTATGAAGGCAATGCAAAAATATTTATGTGCCTTGGCGGTAATTTTTTAATGGCGGCATCTGATACGGAGTACACTGCAAAGGGAATTCAAAATTGTGATCTTACCGTACAGATTAGCACCAAATTAAACCGAACACATTTAATTACCGGAAAGACAGCATTAATTTTACCTACTATTGGCAGATCTGAAAAAGATATAAAAGATGGTAAGACAAGACACTTTACTGTAGAAAATAGTATGGGCAGGGTTAAAAGATCTAAAGGGATTCTTAAACCTGCCGCAGATACAATTATGAGCGAGCCAGAAATAATAGCAAATATTGGGCATGCTTATTTTGGTGACGACCACCCCATGAAATGGAAAACTTTAGGAGAAGATTATGATTTGATCAGAACACAAATTGATAAAGTAGCCAAAGGGTTTAGCAAAACGAAAGAACGCTCTAAAGGAGCGGGATATTATTTACCAAACAATGTACGAGAGCTTGACTTTAGTATGTTACCAAATGGCAAAGCGCAGTTTTCTATCAATAGATTACCTCTTCACGACCTTGAAAAAGATGAGTATATGATGATGACCATTCGTTCTCATGATCAGTTCAACACTACTATTTACGGTTTAGATGATAGGTACAGAGGCGTGTATAATGCAAGACGAGTAATTTTCATGAATATAAATGACATGAAAGCGATTGGACTTAACAAATTAGATGTAGTGGATATTACCAGTACGTATGATGATAAGGTTAGAACAGCACATAATTTTAAGGTTGTACCTTATAATATTCCATCTGGTAATTTAGCTTCATATTTTCCAGAGACGAACGTGCTAGTACCTTACAATCATTTTGCGGAAAGAAGTAAGACACCAATTAGCAAGTCTATAAAAGTAAGACTGGTAAAGAAATAGTTAACAAAAAAACATTCATAGTCAATAGTTTAACACTCCCATAACTCAAACATAAGTTAGTAATAACCTTTTCATCAATAGATTTATTGAATCTTTACGGTCATAAGTTTCAGTATATGAAATCTATCAAATTGACCTTTTTCATTTTAGCTTTTCTTGTAAAAAACATCAAGTATATGCTGATTCTACTTCTGTCAAAAATTAAGAAAAAGGAACCTGCATTATACTTATGAAAAAAAGACCGATAGACATCGTAGTCATATCAGATGTTCATTTAGGAACATATGGTTGCCACGCCAAAGAACTTCTAAAATATTTAAAATCAATTAAGCCAAAAAAAGTTATCCTCAATGGTGACATTGTAGATATTTGGCAATTTAACAAGCGTTATTGGCCAAAATCTCACATGAAGGTGATAAAGCTTTTACTTGAATGGGTAGCCAAAGGTATTCCCGTTCATTACATAACCGGTAACCACGATGAGCTCTTAAGGAAATTCTCAGGAAATAATATGGGCTCTCTTAGCATCGTTAATAAAATGGTGATTCCTTTAGAGGATAAAAAAGCGTGGATTTTTCATGGTGATGTTTTTGATGTTACCATGCAACACTCCAAATGGGTTGCAAAGCTAGGTGCTAAAGGGTACGATTTCTTGATCCTTTTAAATAGAGCGATAAACTTTATCAGCAAGAAAATGGGTAAAGGTCCTATTTCAATGTCCAAAAAAATAAAGAACAGCGTAAAATCTGCCGTGAAGTTTATAAACGATTTTGAACAGATTGCAGCAGAAATTGCCATAGAAAATGGGTATGACTACGTGATATGCGGGCATATTCATCAACCGGAAATACGTAAAATTAAAACCGATAAAGGCGAGGTCACCTATTTAAATTCAGGTGATTGGATAGAGAACTTAACGTCCTTAGAATACTATGAGGGAGAATGGAAACTATACTCCTACCTCGATGATCAATTGGTAATTGACCATACAGAAGATATCAAGGAAGAAACCTATGTTTTAGAGAAAGCTGAACTATTTGCTAGTCTATTAGAAGAATTTAAAATTAGTGGAATGTCCCAAACAACCAAATGAAAGTATTATACGCAATACAAGGTACGGGCAATGGTCACTTAAGTAGGGCTCGCGATGTAATTCCTGCGCTCTTAAAACATAATATTTCATTAGACCTATTGGTTAGTGGAATACAGGCAGACATCAAGCTACCTTACCCTATTAAATATCAATTAAAAGGCTTGAGCTTTATTTTTGGCAAAAAAGGTGGAGTAGACATTTGGAAAACCTATTACAAAGCAAATTCTATGCGTTTGCAAAAAGAAATTAAAAGTATACCGATTGAAAATTATGATCTAATTATAAATGATTTTGAACCTGTTACAGCTTGGGCATGTAAATTAAAAAACAAACCATGCTATAGTTTTAGTCATCAAGCAGCTGTATTATCTACCCAAGCTCCAAAACCCAAGAAAAAGGATAAAATGGGTAAATGGATTTTGAATAATTATGCTCCCACCACTCATCAATTTGGACTTCATTTTAAATCTTATGAATCCAACATTTATACGCCCATTATTAGAAATGACATACGCTCTGCTGAAATTTCGAAAGGTGAACATTATACTGTATATCTTCCTTCATACAGTGATGAAAAATTATTGAACTTTTTAAGTCAAATGAAAAGCACAAAATGGGAGGTATTCTCAAAGCATAATAACTATGAATACTTCAGTAAAAACATTCACATTAAACCTATTACCAATGAAGCCTTTATAAATAGTATGGCTACTAGCAAAGGTGTTTTATGTGGTGCTGGTTTTGAAGCGCCCGCAGAAAGTCTGTTCATGCAAAAGAAACTATTGGTAATACCAATGAAAGGGCAATATGAACAACAATGTAATGCAGCAGCTTTATCAGAAATGGGAGTACCTATGATCAAATCTCTCAAGAAGAAACATTTAGATAAATTAAAAAAATGGGTAGATTCAGATTCTACTGTTTTAGTGGACTATCCAGATATTACCGACAAAATTGTTTCTCAACTATTAGAGGAAGCCTCTGTAATCTGCAATGAAAGGTCGGTATCAAATTGAAAAAACAAAAAGAGTTTTTTCTGAAGGCATCCCATTTTGGGGAAAATTTTACATGGGGAGTGTCTACTGCTGCTTATCAAATTGAAGGTGCTCATGATTCTGATGGCAAAGGACAATCTATTTGGGACAAATTTACCGAAAATCCGAAAAAGATTCATAACGGGGAAAATGCCAATACCACTTGTGATTTTTATAATAAATACAAAGAAGATATTCTGTTGATGAAGTCAATGAATATAAATAACTATCGATTCTCAATATCTTGGGCAAGAGTATTACCTAATGGTATTGGAACTGTGAATGAAAAGGGATTACAATTCTACAATGACGTTATCAATTTTTGCCTAGCACAAGGAATAACACCTTGGATTACACTTTATCATTGGGACCTACCACAAGCTCTAGAAGAGAAAGGAGGTTGGACCAATAGAACTATTATTAAATGGTTTTCGGAATTCACAACGCTCTGCGCCAATTCTTTTGGCGACCGAGTAAAACATTGGATGGTTTTGAACGAGCCTATGGTTTTTACTGGAGCCGGTTATTTTCTAGGAGTACATGCTCCTGGAAAAAAAGGTTTAAAAAATTTCTTGCCCGCGGCACATCATGCAGTTCTTTGCCAAGCTGAAGGCGGCAGATTACTTCGCCAATTAATACCTGACGCACAAATAGGATCCACTTTTTCATGTTCTCAAATTGACCCGTACAGACAAAACAAAAGAGATAAAAAAACAGCTATTAAGGTTGATGCCCTATTAAACAGATTGTTCATTGAACCCGTTTTAGGCTTGGGATACCCAACTGACGATGCATCTATTTTAAAGAAACTACAACCATATATTCTACCAACTGATATGGCAAATTGTAAGTTCGATTTTGATTTCATCGGCATTCAAAATTATACAAGGGAAAAAGTCAAGTACAGTCTTTTAGTGCCATACATAAGAGCAAAAATTATAAAAGCGAGCACACGAAATGTAAAAACTACGCTAATGGACTGGGAGATGTATCCACCTAGTATTTATAATATGATTAAGAAGTACAGTGATTACCCACAGATAAAGAAAATTATCATTACAGAAAATGGCGCCGCTTTTAAAGACAAAGTAGTAAAAGGCGGTATAGCAGATACTGACCGTTTAAACTTTCTTCAGCAGTATTTAAATCAAGTTTTTAAAGCTAAGAAAGAAGGATTAAATGTACATGGTTATTTTGTTTGGACCTTTACAGATAATTTCGAGTGGGCAGAAGGTTATTTTCCAAGATTTGGTCTCGTACATATTGATTTTAATACCTTGAAACGGACTATCAAAGAATCTGGAAAATGGTTTAGTGAGTTTCTTTCTACTAAAAATTAAGTATAAAAAAAGCCGATGCTCCCATCGGCTATAGCTTATTTCAAAAAACATACACACATCTTACCCGTGCAGTTCAAAGATAATTTTTGTTTTCGTATGGTATGTTAAGCCTATTACAGCAAACTGTTAATTTATTGAAAAGCAGGCATTCCCGTAATATCGGCACCTGTAATTAATAAATGAATATCGTGCGTACCTTCATAAGTAATAACACTTTCTAAATTCATCATATGCCTCATAATACTGTACTCACCGGTAATACCCATACCACCTAATACTTGTCTTGCTTCGCGAGCTATTTTTATAGCCATCTCTACATTATTTCTTTTCGCCATTGATATTTGCGCAGAAGTAGCTTTACCTTGATTCTTTAATTGTCCCAATCTAAACGCCAGTAATTGCGCCTTGGTTATTTCTGTTATCATTTCTGCCAATTTCTTTTGTTGCAATTGTGTAGCTGCAATAGGTTTACCGAATTGTACACGTTCCTTTGCATATCTTAAGGCAGTATCATAACAATCCATTGCGGCACCAATTGCACCCCATGATATTCCAAATCTAGCAGAATCCAAACATCCTAATGGAGCTCCTAAACCTGATTTATTTGGCAAAAGATTCTCTTTAGGCACTTTTACATTATCAAATATTAACTCACCAGTAGCTGAAGCTCTTAATGACCATTTGTTATGTGTTTCAGGTGTTGTAAATCCTTCCATACCACGCTCAACAATTAATCCATGAATACGCCCTTCTTCATTTTTTGCCCATACAACGGCAATGTCACAGAAAGGTGAATTAGAAATCCAAAGCTTGGCACCATTTAAAAGATAATGGTCTCCCATATCTTTATATTTAGTTTCCATACCACTTGGATTAGAACCGTGGTTAGGTTCTGTTAATCCAAATGACCCCATCCATTCACCTGAAGCTAATTTTGGTAAATATTTCTTACGTTGTTCCTCTGTACCATAAGTGTAAATAGGATACATGACCAATGATGATTGTACAGAAGCCGTAGAACGAACACCACTATCTCCCCTTTCAATTTCTTGCATGATAAGTCCGTAGCTAATTTGATCTAACCCTGCTCCACCGTATTCTTCTGGTATGTAAGGACCAAAAGCACCAATTTCTGCAAGACCTTTAATAATCTGCTTCGGGAATTCTGCTTTTTGGGCATATTCTTCAATAATAGGAGATACATCTCTTTTCACCCATTGGCGCGCAGCATCGCGTACCAACAAATGTTCTTCAGATAGTAAATCGTCTAAATTATAATAATCTGGTGCTTCAAATAAATCTGGTCTCATAACAATGCTTTTATCAAAGATAATTAAAGAAATATAACAATATGTAATACTAAAGTTACATTTTTAAATAAAAATCTTTAGTCAGCTCCACATACTCAGTAGTATAGACATGTCGGTCTGTTTCAATTATTAAATCAGTCACCTTACTTGGTGAATCATTTCGTGAGAAGGATAACAACGTACGCTTAATTTCTGCCGTAGGGTTGCCTTTTACATGAAGACATTCGTTTACAAACAAACCTAATTCAGTAGCCATTTTTAGAAACGACTCTTTTTCTTTAAAAGGTATAATGGTGGCGAAAGTACCATTGTCAGATAACAATTTAGAAACTCCTTCTAACAATTCACTGAAAGGTAAAAACTCATTCTGCCTTGCCTGATCTCGTTGCAAATTACCAGATGTAACTGTTTCTGAATAAAATGGAGGATTACAAACAATTAAATCATACTTATCGTCAATCTCATCAACAAATTCATCTAAACCGGCGTGATAACAATACAATCTATCTCCCCATGGTGATGATTCAAAATTATCAACACATTGTTCATATGCGGCTGCATCTATCTCAATAGCATCAATAACTTCTGCCGCACCTCTTTGAGCCAACATTAATGCAATTACCCCAGTACCAGTACCAATATCCAAAATAGTCTCAGGAGCATTATCTAGATTAGCCCACGCACCTAGCAGAACGCCATCTGTACCAATTTTCATAGCACAACAGTCTTGATTTATTTCAAACTGTTTAAACTTAAATAACTCGCTCACAATAAATTAAATATGTAGTTGATTGAACTAGATGTTTAGTCAGTCAGGTTATTTAATATTCTACTTTTCGCATCTGTCAAATAGCTTCTACCAATGGTATATCTGATACCGCCAATTTCTACACTATTACCTTCAACCACGCTTACTTTGTCTACAGCAATGGTATAAGACCTATGAATCCTAATAAAATTATCTCCTGGCAGTTCATCAGTAAAACTACTTAATGTTCTATGGATAATGTACTTAGATGTTGGTGTTATAATTCTGATGTAATCTTTGAGACTTTCTATCACCATTATTTCATCTAGATAAATCTTCTGTAATTTCTTTTTATCCACTTTTACAAAAATGGAAGGCTTTTCATCTTTATCTGATGTACCATTATTGGCACCTTTCTTTAAACCAATTACACGATCTACAGATTTAAAGAATCTTGGTAATGAAATTGGTTTCACCAAATAGTCTATAGCTTCAAGCTCAAAACTTTTAAGTGCATGTTCTTCATGAGCAGTAGTCATAATGACAAAAGGTTTTTTATGAAGGGTACTCAAAAACTCCAGTCCGTCTAAAAATGGCATATTAATATCCAAGAACATAATATCCACTTCGTTATCCCTTAAAAAGGTGGACGCATCTAAGGCATTGGAAAAAGTGCCTTCTAACTGCAATTCTTTAACACGAAGTATATAATTTTTAATCACATTTACTGCCAATGGCTCATCATCTACTACTATCACTTTCAAAATCATATTACCTTTAGCTTTAAAAAAACGTTGAACATTTTATTTTCTTCGAAAATTTTTAAATCATAATCATTTTTACCATATCCCAACTCCAAACGTTTTTTAACGTTAGAGAGGCCTATACCACCTCTTTTTACAGGATAAACAAATTCTTTATTGACATTTGGTATGGAATTAGAGACTTTAAAATCCATAAAAAACTCATCTACTTTTATATCAATTTTAATTTTCATCTCTCCTATATTTTTACTTGCACCGTGTTTAAAACAGTTTTCTATAAGAGGTATTAATAACATAGGTGGAATCTTACAATTATCTAGATTACCAGAAATATTCATATCTATCTTTAAAGAATCATCAAAACGAATACGTTCCAAATCTATGTAATTTCTAATACAATTGATTTCACTTGTTAAATCTTGTCGCTGTTTTTTAGTGGCATATAACAAATACCTCATAAGTTCAGACAACTTTAAGATGACCTCTGGTGCTTGGTCAGATTTCTCCAAAGTTAAAGAGTATATATTGTTCAAGGTATTAAAGAAAAAATGTGGAGATACTTGAGACCTTAAAAAACGAAGCTCGGTTTTCAATTGTCGTTTTTCCAAATCATGAAGCTTACTACTCTCCCTAAGCCAATCTACCGTTAATTTTATAGCTGTAAAAAACGATATTACATAGACCTCACCGATCATGGTTTGTACCGCATAACCAATTGTTAAAGTGTTAATAACCTCTAAGCCCTCTGGCATTACATTAGTACTTACCAAATAATAAGTAAGATTATATTTGGCCAATAACATTACAAACAATGATGCAAGAATACATATTGTATACTGAACATATTTTTTAGTGTATATAAATTTTGGCATTAAATAATACGCGTTTAAATACGCCAAGAACATATGTATAGGAAAACCAATTAAATTGGTACGTAAGGAAAGTAAAAAATCATCGTGAATAAAAGTCCAACGAAAAGTATTGAAGACAAAATAGACCAACCAAAACAAAATATGATGCCAAGGTTTTATCTCACTTGTGCCAAAGAACTTAGGCCTACTTAAAAACTTTCTTAATCTAACATCCATAGGTTTTAAAAACTCTAATACTTTTCAATAATATGACGTTGGGCACTAATCTTTAGTTGTTAGGCTAAAAATATTCAGATTACTAATAATTATGAAAATATTCAATCTAAATATACAGAATAACGAAAACTCAAATATGTTGTTAAATGTACTTAAAAACAACATTTGCACAGCTTCATTTTAAAATGAGCTTAATAAAAGGGTTAAGTTGATTGATTAAAATTCAACATTATTCAAACTTCATCTCATATTAAATCGATAAAAAATAAGATTGAAAAAAAGCTCGGAGTTGTTGATTTTAAAGAAGTTAAGACTTTAAGTGCTAAAAAATAAAATTATGGAAATTTTCAATAAAAAATCATTGAAAGCTAAAAAGGCAGTAGCACTACTATTGTTTATGTTATACTTAGGTGCAATTTCAATGCTAGCACAAGAAACACCAAGAACTTACGTGGCTCATAACACCATTGAAAATATTAAAATTGATGGCAAAATGAACGAATCTTCATGGCAAAAAACAGCATGGTCCAGCAACTTTATAGATATAGAAGGGGATAAAAAACCAACATACGAAACAAAGTTTAAAATGCTTTGGGACGATGCCAATATTTATTTCTTTGTAAAATTAAAAGAACCTCATGTTTGGGCTACCTTAAAACAGAAAGACACCATTATTTTTTACAATAATGATTTTGAAATCTTTTTTGACCCAGATGGCGACACTCATAATTATTATGAGTTTGAAATGAACGCTCTAAATACAATTTGGGACCTATACCTATCTAAACCTTATAGAAATAACGGTTATATTATGGATGGGTGGGATTTTAAAGGCTTAAAATCAGCTGTTCAAGTACAAGGAACTTTGAATAATTCTACTGACATAGACGAAGGCTGGACTATAGAAATTGCTATTCCTTGGTCATTTACAACTGCCCCGGGGGGAACCACCAATATACCAGAAAATGACTTTTGGAGAATGAATTTTTCGCGTGTAAATTGGGACTTTGATCTTAAAAATGGTCGTTATAGTAGAAAAAAAGACCCATCAGGCAAGTTTTTACCAGAATACAACTGGGTATGGTCTCCACAAGGTGTTATTAATATGCATGAGCCAGAACATTGGGGTTATGTCTATTTTGATAAAAATTCAATGGGAGCTACTACTGATTTCACCGTACCAGAAGACGAGCATATTAAATGGTATTTGTATGAATTATATAGAAATCAAATAAATAAAAATAGCACCGAAGATGGGTGGATTTTAAAAAAAGGGATTCTTCAAAAAGAGTCTAAACTAATATTAGGAAAGTCAGTTACCGCTATTTTAGAAAAGAATAATTTTGGTTTTGACATTTGGATCAAAAGCCCTTTCACCAACAAAAAACTAGTCATACACACAGACGGAAAATTCGAAACATATAATGATACAACCAACTAAACTTTTAAAATTTATAGTCCTTTTTATATTCGCCTTGACTATTTCATGCGAATCAAAAAAAGAAAAAACAGCATCCTCAACTACTGAAAAATCTTCTACGATCAAAGAAGAATCATTTAAATTATGGACTTGGATTACTGCCGAAAAAACTAGAACCGACGAATCTTTTGATGAAGAATTTAAAAAGTATGGAGACAATGGTCTAGATGCTATTTTAATAAACACGTATGGAGACCCAGAATTACTTGCTAGACTTGTACCTATTGCAAAAAAGCATAATTTAGAAGTACATGCTTGGATGTTTACCATGAACCGCCCCGGAGATAAAATTGCGGAACAACACCCAGAATGGTACGCTGTAAGTAGAGATGGAAAATCTTGTTTTGACGAACCGCCTTATGTTGGTTATTACAAATGGCTTTGCCCAACCAGAAAAGAATCGCGCGAACATGTACTTAGTTTAATAGAAGGTCTAGCTAAGGTAGAAGGCGTAGCTAGTTTCCATTTAGATTATATTAGATATTCCGATATTTTCCTTCCAATTGGTTTGTTACCCAAATATGATTTAAAGCAAGAGACAGAGTTAGCGAGATATGACTTCTGCTATTGTGATGTTTGTACGTCAGAATTTGAAAAAGAACACCATAAGAATCCTAAGGATTTCAGCAATCCTGCGATAGATATGGAATGGAAAAATTTTAGATTGAATAAGGTTAAAGCTATTGTTGACGAGGCATACAAAATTACACATGAGAATGGCAAACAATTAACCGCCGCCGTATTTCCTTATCCAGAAATGGCAGATCACATGGTACGCCAACGATGGGATAAATGGCAAGTAGATGCCGTATTACCAATGATTTACAATGTATTCTACAACGAAGAAATAGATTGGATCGGGTATGCTACCAAACAAGGTGTTGAAGATTTAAAAGGAAAAGATACAGAACTACATACTGGTATATATGTACCAGAAATGACCCCTGAGCAATTAAAAGAAGCTATTTACCAAGCTAAAAGCAATGGTGCAAAAGGAGTTTCTTTCTTTGATGGACCTGCTATAACAGATGACCAATGGCGTGTTATTAGTGCATCACAAAACCCATGATTAATGTTTAATATTTAAAAATTTACTTTTTATTAACACGTTGTTAAGCTTATCACAATAGTTATTAGTCGAAATTTTTGAACATTAGATGGAATATAGCTCAACTTATCCTCGTATTTTATACAAACTAACTAAACTCAATCATTTATGAACAAAAAATTCTTAAGTTTTTTGACCATTACATTACTGCTTTTTTTTCAAGGAGTAACAGGTCAAGATAAAAACGTATCCGGTGTTGTCACAGATGATACAGGATCACCTTTGCCGGGTGTTAACGTAGTTGAAAAAGGCACATCGAACGGAACTTCTACCGATTTTGATGGTAATTATGCAATTAGTGTTGATGCAAACGCAACATTAGTTTTCTCCTCTTTAGGGTACAAGACTAAGGAAGTTGGCGTTAATGGAAGGTCAACAGTAAACACTTCAATCGCTGAAGATGCTAGCGAATTAGATGAAGTTGTAGTAACGGCTTTAGGTATTCGTAAAGAAACCAAAGCATTAGGTTATTCTTTAACAGAGGTTGATGCCGATGAAATTTCTACGGTTAAAACACCAAACGCAATCAACTCATTACAAGGTAAAATTGCGGGTGTGAACATTTCTCAAAATGCAACAGGTGCTGCTGGTTCAAGTAGAGTTGTAATTAGAGGAGCAAGTTCATTATCTGGTAATAACCAACCTTTATATGTTGTAGATGGTATTCCTATAGGTAATGGAAACAATGGTTCTGCTAGTTTATGGGGTGGATCTGATGGTGGAGATGGTATCTCTAGTTTAAATCCTGATGATATCGAATCTATTTCGGTTCTTAAAGGTGGTGCGGCTTCTGCACTATACGGTTCTCGTGCTGCAGGTGGTGTAATTATCGTTACAACCAAATCTGGTAAAGGACAAGAAGGTTTTGGAGTTGAATTTAGTAGCTCGGTAACTTTTGATAAAGTAAATACCGACTTACAAGACTTTCAAAGAGAATACGGTCAAGGTGTAAGAGGTGTAAGACCAGGGTCTCAGCAAGCTGCCCTTGAAGCAGGTACTTCATCTTGGGGTGAGGCTTACGACGGTGTTAGTACTCCTCAGTTTGATGGTGTTTCTAGACCATACTCATACACAGGTAATAATGTAGATAAATTTTACAGATCTGGTACTACATTTATTAATACTGTAGCAATCACCAATGCTTCTGAAAACTTAACGTATAGACTTTCTGCATCAGACTTAACAAACGAAGATGTATTGCCAAATGCAGGTTTAAATAGAAAATCATTTTCTATTAACTCTAGTGCTATTTTAGGCGAGAAACTTACAAGTAACGTTAATGCTAAATATATTATAGAAAAGGTTCAGAATAGACCTAGACTTTCAGATTCACCAGGTAACGCAAACTTCTCAGTTGCATTGTTACCAGGTAATATTGATGTAACAACATTACAACCATCAACAAATCCTGATGGAAGTGAAAGAGGCTTTTCAAACAACACGTTCTCTACGAATCCATATTTTGCCGCTTATAACTTCAACAATCAAGATGTAAGAAATAGAATTATAGCATCTACTTCTTTACGTTATGATATATTAGATTGGTTATCCCTAACCGGTAGAGTTGGTATAGATAATGACATTATCAGAAGAACATCTGTAGAGCCATTTGGTACAGCATACAAACCTTTAGGTGGTATCAATGAAGAAGAAAGAAGATATAACCAAGTTGATGCTGATTTAATATTAGCTGCAGAAAAGAACATTACAGACAAGTTTGCAATTTCGGCTCTTGTAGGAGCGAACAACAACCACGTAAAATCTGAAAACTTATTCTTAGGTGGAAATGATTTTATTGTTCCTGGTTTAGAAGATATAGGTAACACTGTTAGCCAATCAAGAAGCAGAGAATATTCTGAAAGAAAAATTGGTTCTGTATATGGTTCATTAGAATTGTCTTACGATCGTTGGGCTTACGTAACTTTTACAGGTAGAAATGACTGGTTCTCTACCTTATCTTTCCCTGGAAAGACAACGCCTAATGATGATTTTTATCCATCTATAAATGCTAGTTTAATTTTATCAGATGCTTTGAACTTACCAAATTTCGTAAGCTTCTTAAAACTAAGAGGTGGTTATTCTGAAGTTGCCGGTGGTGCTCAGGATCCTTATTCTCTTGCGTTAACTTATGAAATATTCGGAAACCCTATTCAAGGTCAACCATTAGGTAGAATTTCTGGTAGTACGGTTCCAAATGCAAATCTTGTTGCATTCAGTAAAAACGAAACTGAAATTGGTTTGGATATGAGATTATTCAATAACAGACTTTCATTAGATTTCGCTTACTATAACAATGAAACTACAAATGACATTGTAAATGTTGCCACTTCTGAGTACTCTGGTTTCTCTGGCGCAAGTGCTAACTTAGGTAAGGTTTCAAATAAAGGTGTTGAATTTCTTTTGAGTGGTACTCCTATTCAAACAAAAGACTTTTCATGGAATACGACAATTAATGGTGCATACAACGAAGGTTTAGTTGTTGCTACAGATAATGTTGATTCTGATGTTAATTTAGATGAGCCAAGAACTCAAAATGTTAGAATTACACATATCGTAGGCGAAACTTACGGTACTATCGTAGGTGTATCTTACGAACGTGATGATAACGGTACTATCGTTTATGAAATAGACGGTGATGGTGTTCCTAGAGCAGTAGAAGGTGAACGTAAAATTTTAGGTGAAGGTGTACCACCATTAACAGTTGGTTTTACAAACTCATTTAGATATAAGAATTTCAATTTAAACTTCTTGATCGATGGTAAATTTGGTGGTCAGATTTTTTCTGGAACCAATACTATACTTTATGGAACAGGATTGCATAAAAACACTTTAGAAGGTCGTGAAAACGGTTTAACCGTTTCAGGTATTGATGTTGCAAATGGGCAACCTTTTACAACAACTGTTGCACCAGAAGATTTAGAAACTTACTATGGTGAAATAAATGATATCGCTGAAGAATTCGTTGAAGATTCAGATTATATCAAATTCAGACAAATGAGCATCGGGTATTCATTACCAAAGAAATCTTTGGACAATGTATTCTTAACAGATGTAAATGTTTCCCTTATCGCTTCTAACTTATTTTACATTAAAAGAAGTGTAGATAACATCGATCCTGAAAGTGCATATACTGCAGGTAACTCTCAAGGTTTAGAATATTTCGGGGTTCCTTCAGCTAGAAGTTATGGTCTAACTATCAATGTAAAGTTTTAAAAGAGAACTATGAAAAAATCAATATTTATACTAATGTTCGCACTACTTTTTGTTGGTGCATGTGACGATGGTTTTGAGGAATTGAATGTCAATCCTACCAAACCAAGTCAAGTTGCAGCTAGTAATAAGCTAACTGCTATTATAAAATTTATCTCTAGTGAGCGATATGACAATTGGAGAGCTGGTATGATTTACCAATCTACAATGATGCAGCATATTTCTACAACTGCAGGATACTGGAGTGGAGATAAATATACTTGGAACAGAGGCTATGCTTCTTCTTTATTAGATCGTTATTATGGCAACGCCATAAAATCTATAGAAGATTTGCAATTTCAATTAGAAGAAGAGAGTGCCCCGGAAGAAATGAAGGCTATTGTAAGAATATTGCGTGTTTTTGCATATTCAAGGCTAACAGATCTATATGGTGATGTACCTTATAGTGAAGCTGGTAAAGCTGTAATAGACGGTATTTTCCTTCCAAAGTATGATGCACAAAGTGAAATATATCCAGATTTATTAAAAGAATTGGAAGAATCAGCTGCCGCTTTAGGCACTGGAACTTCAGAATTTGGATCTGCAGATGTAGTTTACGGAGGTGACCAAGCTAAATGGAAAAAACTAGCAAATTCATTAATGTTACGTTTAGGTCTTAGATTGATAAAAGTTGACCCCGCAGCATCTCAAGCTTGGGCAACCAAAGCTATCGCTGGTGGTGTAATGACTTCAAATGAAGATATTTTCTACCTTCAACATGATGCTGACAACAAAAATGGAATAGGAGAAGTTTTTACAGCAGACAGCAATCCAAGAATGAGTAAGACTTTCATTGACTTTTTACAAGGTGGTGATGACCCAAGATTACCAATTTTGGCAGCAAGAAGAAGTGATGGTAGTACTGCTCCTGAAGATTTAATAGGTTTTCCTAATGGTTTAGATTCACCAATGTTATTAGAGTTAACAGGTGAGGACAATACAGATGCTTATGCAGAACCAAATAGAAGTATCATTACAGGAGAAACAACTCCAATGATTTTCCAAACATATGCCGAAGTGGAATTTATGTTAGCAGAATCAAATGTACGTTGGGGTCTTGCTGGTGATGCTGCTACACACTATAACCATGGTGTTACCGCTGCTATGAAACATTTATCTCTATATGGAGAAGATGCAGTTATAGCTGATGAAGACATTACAGCTTATTTAACTGCGAACCCATATGATGCTGCAAATGCCATAGAACAAATAAATACCCAATATTGGGCAGCAACATTCTTAAATGAATATGAAACGTTTTCTAATTGGAGAAGATCAGGTTTCCCTAATCTTACCCCAGTAAACTACCCTGGTAATGTTACCAACGGTACTATACCAAGAAGACTTACGTATTCTGAGAGTGAACAAAGTACTAACCCTGATAATTATGCAGCTGCAGTAGCAGCTCAAGGGCCAGATGTTCTTACCACTAGAGTTTGGTGGGATGCACAATAACAATATTACGACAGGTTTTTGAGTGAAACCTCTCATAATAGTTGAGTTAATTTATATTGAGTTTGAAAAGGAGAGGAAACTCTCCTTTTTTTTGTGTAAAATAGTATCTTGTAATCATGAAAACCAGGCTTTTATTTTATTGCTGTTCTTTACTGCTAATATGCTGTAACACTACCTCTAAAGAAATTGAAGTGAATGAAAAACTTTTCACTTTACTAAAATCTGATGAAACAGGAATCAACTTTAACAACCGTATAAAAGACGATAAGGTTAAAAACATTTTTGCTTATGCTAACTTCTATGGCGGTGCCGGTGTTGGTGTTGGCGATTTTAATAATGATGGGCTTCAAGATATTTTTTTTGCAGGCAATATGGTGCCAGACAAATTATATATCAACCAAGGTAATTTAAGCTTCATTGACAAGACTGAAGAAGCGGGTATCATAAATTTTGACGGATGGTCAACCGGCGTTACTGTTGCGGACATTAATAATGACGGACATTTAGATATTTATGTCAGTAGAGAGCTTTATGATGAAAATCCTGAATGGCGAAGAAACCTATTATACGTCAACAAAGGTGATGGTACATTTGAAGAAAAGGCAGAAACATATCAGATAGCAAATACTGAAAGAACTAGACATGCTACTTTTTTAGATTATGATAAAGATGGGTTGTTAGATTTATTTCTTTTAACGCAACCACCAAATCCTGGTAGTCTTTCGCAATACCACAATGCAGACAATCTTCTTATACCTGAATATGCATTAAAACTTTATAAAAATAACGGAGACACTTTCAAAGATGTTTCTAAATTGGCAGGAATTGATAGAACCGGATTCCCCAATGCTGTTTCTGCAAGTGACATAAATAATGATGGCTGGACAGACCTTTATATTGCCAATGATTTTTATGCTCCAGATTTTTTATTCTTGAACAACCAAGACGGTACTTTTTCCAGTATTGAAAAAAGTGCTTTAAAACAGACTTCTTATTACAGTATGGGTGTTGATGTTGCGGACATTAACAACGACCAAAACCTAGATATTTTTGTACTTGACATGGTCTCGGAAGACAACTTTAGATTAAAATCTAACATGAGCGGAATGAACATTGGTTCTTTCTGGAAGGTTGTAGAAGATGGTGGGGGTTTCCAATACATGTACAATACGTTACAACTTAACAACGGTAATGAAACCTTCAGTAACATTGCACAATTTTCCGGTATGGCAGCAACCGATTGGAGCTGGTCTAACCTCATCGCTGATTTTGATAATGACGGGTTAAAAGACACCTATGTAACCAACGGTCTTCTAAGAGATATTAGAAATACCGATGCTGATAAAAACGTAGCTAATTACATAAATACTACTAGGGCAAATTGGCTTCAGAAAAACCCTAATGCACAGAACATTAAAAGTATATGGGACGTAGTTGACCTAGAAAAAGCAGTAAGCATGGTCCCTTCCCAACCTTTAAGAAACTATGCTTATAAAAACAAAGGAGAACTTGAATTTGAAAACAGCTCAAAAGAATGGGGTTTAGATGATGAATCATTTTCCAATGGTTCTGCATATGCAGATTTTGACAATGATGGTGATTTAGATTTAGTAGTAAATAACATCAACAACGAGGCTTTCATTTACAGAAACAACTCTGAAACGGCTAACGACCGAAATTTTCTAAGAATTGAATTAGTTGATGATAATCACAAACCTACCTTTGGCGCTAGAGTTCAAGTTTACACCTCACAAGGTGTGCAGACTTTAGAAACTACCAATGTTAGGGGCATCTATTCTACAAGTGAATCTACCCTACATTTTGGACTAAACAATCTTAATAAAATAGATAGTCTTACCGTACTATGGCCTAATGGAAACATTACTAGTAAAAAGAACATTCAGACAAATCAAATCTTAAAAATTTCATCTAGTGATTCTAAAAAAATAACACCGAAAACAGAAGAATCTTCCAAATACCTTTTTGCGGATAGGACTTCATCATTTCCGGCTAAATTCAACCATATAGAAAATAGCTTTGATGATTTTGAAAAACAGATTTTACTACCTCATAAATTATCGCAGTTCGGACCAGCATTAACTGCTGGTGATATTAATAATGATGGTTTAGATGATTTCTATATTGGTGGTGCCGCAAATCAATCCCCTTCTCTATTTGTTCAAGAACAAAATGGAAGTTTCAAAGAAATTGAGACGGCATTCTGGAAAAAAGAAGCGGCATATGAAGATATCGACGCTCTTTTTGTAGACATTAATAATGATGGATTTACAGATTTGTATGTGGTAAGCGGTGGTAACGAATACCCAAAAAACGATTTCCATTACACTGACAGAATTTATCTAAACCAAGGTAATGGAATTTTTAAAAAAGGTGCAATTTTAAATAGCGCTAGAATTAGTGGTTCTACTGTAAAAGCAGCAGATTATGATGGTGATGGCGATTGGGACCTTTTTATAGGCGCTAGACACACACCACAGCAATATCCTAATCCGGCATCTAGTATGTTGCTTATTAATGATAACGGGCAATTATCAAACAAAACAGAATCATTATCCCCACAGTTATTAAACATGGGAATGGTAACCGATGCTATTTGGAGCGACTATGACAATGACAGTGATTTAGATTTAATTGTAGTTGGTGAATGGATGCCTATCACCATCTTCGAAAACAACAATGGAAGCTTATCAAAACTTGAAATGGAAGATTTTAAATCATCTTACGGGTGGTGGTTTAGCATAGAACAAGGAGATTTTGACAATGATGGCGACATGGATTATATAGCTGGTAATTTAGGTCTTAATTATAAATACAAAACTAGCACTGACAAACCTTTTGATGTGTATTACAATGACTTTGATGCCAATGGCAACGCAGATATTGTTCTAGGATATTATAACAAAGAAAAGCATTACCCACTTAGAGGTTTTTCTTGTTCCTCTGAGCAGATTCCAGATTTAAAGAAAAAGATTGTAAAGTATGATGCTTTTGCATCCATGGAATTAAAAGATGTTTACGGCGAGGAAAAATTAAAGAACTCGTTGCATTACAGCGCAGATACTTTCGCTTCTGTCTATATTGAGAATATTGGTGATGGAAAATTTAAAATGACCAACTTACCAAACATAGCTCAGTTAACCAACCTCAACGACATGCTTATAAGCGATTTTAATGGCGATGGGTCGTTAGATGTTCTTGCTGTAGGTAACTTATATGTGTCGGAAATAGAAACCCCTAGAAACGACGCTGGCACAGGTGTCTTGTTATTAGGTGATGGAAAAGGCAGCTTTACCGCAAAGCGTGGCTCAGAAATTGGTTTTTATGCCGCTAAAGACGCAAAAAAACTAATAACGATTACCAATAATAAAAAGGATTATTATTTAGTAGGAAACAACAATGATGCGCTTCAGTTTTTTGAACTTCAAAAGTAGCAATTATAGCTGTTAGATAATTTAGAAATGAATTAGTCTATTCTACCAGGTAATCTATTCTCGGTACCTTCTATACCCAAGAGAGAATCTCCCAGTCTATTTCGCATATCATTTGCCAACTTTTGAATGGTAGCGACTACCTTGGGGTTCTTTGCTGCAACATCCATTGTTTCGCTAATGTCGGTTTCCAAATTATACAATTCTATTTGGTTTAAATCTATCATCTTATAATTACCAGGCACACCATCTTTTCCCGGCTCTTGACCATTCATTGTTCTATACCTATGTGGAAAATATAATTTCCATTTACCATACCTAACACCAAACAATTCATTTACCCTGTAATAAAAGAAATATACCTCTTGGGGGCTTTTATCTGTTTTTCCGGTAAAAAGGCTCCATGCACTTTTGCCATCTATTATATTAGTTGGTAGCGCTGCATTCGTTACCTCTGCTATAGAAGGCAGTATATCAATTGCCATAACAGGCGCATCAATAGTTATACCCGCTTCTATTTTCTCTGGATATTTAATTAAGAAAGGTTCTCGTTGTCCGCCTTCCCATCCGGTTCCTTTACCTTCCCTAAATGGCAAAGCACTACCAGAATGATTTCCGTAAGCTAACCAAGGTCCATTATCTGAAGTGAAAATGATAATTGTATTCTCAGTTAAACCATTTTTCTCTACTGACTTGATAATTTCACCAACAGACCAATCTAACTCCATAATTACATCGCCATAAAGCCCTCGATTGGATTTACCTTTAAATTTATCGGAGACAAAAAGAGGCACATGTGGCTGTGGATGCGGAACATACAAAAAGAACGGATTATCTTTATTCCTTGATATAAAATCTACACTACGCTCTGTAATTCTGGTGGTAAGATTCGTTTGATCCGTAAGCGTATCTATCACCCTTTCATTCTCATATAAAGGTAAAGGTCCAAAATCAAAAATAGGTCCCTGTTGTGGATGCAGTGGCCACATATCATTAGAATATGGTATTCCATAATACTCATCAAAACCTTGATTATTCGGCATAAATTCTTGAGCATCGCCTAAATGCCATTTCCCAAAAATAGCGGTTGCGTATCCTTTTTCTTTCAACATTTCGGCAAGGGTAGTCTCACTTGGATTTAATCCAATCTTACTATTAGGCATAAAAGCATTATGTACGCCTATTCTGTTTGGGTAACTGCCCGTTAAGATTCCAGCTCTAGAAGCTGAACAAACTGCTTGGGCGGCATAAAAATTAGTAAGCTTTGCCCCATCTTTCGCCATTTGATCAAGATTCGGGGTTTCAATATCATCGGCACCATAAACACCTACATCATTATAGCCTTGATCATCCGTAAATATTAAAATGATATTTGGTTGAATAGACTCTTTTACATTAGCATTTTGACCTATTATCTGCTGTCCAATAAAAATTGATAGTACGAGTAAACAATTCAATTTAGTAATCATATTGTATTTTTTCATCTTTTATAAGATTTAGCGGTATGGATAGACAAAATTTAATTTAGCACCACCTCATCAATGAAAATCCAGCTTTTACCACCTGGATCTGTATGCCAATTAGGGTTCTTTAATGGACTTTTAATGGACACCTTTACGTACTTGGCATTGGTTGGCGTAACATCTAAATCGAAAAAAGTAAGTTTTACTTCTGCATTTGGATCTTCTTCTCCCATATTCTTTCTACCAATCTCTTTAAAACTGGTACCATCATTTGAAACAGATACTACAAATGCAGTTGGATAAAAAATCCAACTGGCAGGTGCAGACAATGCTCCTATAGATACTTTGGAAATTGAATTTTGTTCCTTTAATTCTACTATGGCATCTAGATGTTTACCTTCAAAACCTAGCCAATTACCATCCACGAAATTTGTAGAACCACGTTTTTGATCCATTAAGGTTTTACCTTTTTGTCCTTTATATTTTTCGTTAGGGGTCGATAGTAGATTTACATTTGCGTAAGCGATATTATTCTTGATAAACGTTCTTTCCGTTACAAAACTTGGCTCCCACTCCTTCTTCACCGCTATTGCCTTTACATTAGCGGTAGTTGTTAAAATAATATCGTTGTCGTACTTCAAAGATGATTCTGTAGGTACAGTACCGTCAAGCGTATAATATACATCCGTACCGTCAAAAAGACTTTCTATACTGATTTTTAAACTATCGGAAAAAAAACTAGCCTCACTAATAATAGTTGGCGGATCTAAAACAGTTGCCTCAAAAATATCAGCTCCTATTTGCTGTATAGTGATACCAGGTAAGTCTTTTTGGAGTTGGGCTAACCCGTCTGTACTTACATCTGTTTTCCATAAATATATATTCTGAAGTTTTTTATTATCCTTTAACTTAAATATCAATTTATCGGTTACTGCAGTACCATAAAGATTTAAAGATTCTAATAATTCAAATTCGTTTAATTCTTCACTAATAGCATCCGTTACCTTAGTATGTTGCAACTTCAATTTAAGTAGATTTTTGAACGGACTTAAGCTAGACATTAGCTCGTCATTAAAATTACTGAATCCAAAATCCATCTCAATAATATTAAGAGCATACTCTTCTAGCAGCTCTAATTGATCCGCGGTTATTGAATCCATACTAGCCATAGAAACAGCTATTAAATGATTTTTTGCAGATAGAGTCTGTACAGATACACCTGCACTTCTAACTCCTAGTATCCATTCTTTTGGCACTTCTTGCGCTTCTTTGGCTAATACCGCAATAGCAGAAGTATCTTTTTCTAACGAAGATAAAACGGCAATCATTTTCTCTTCTCTTGGCAGCTCGTTTACTTTACATTCAAAACAATTTTTATTTTCTATCCACCACTCTAACAAAGCTTTTTCATTATCGGTCAATTGAACCTTACCTTTTGGCGGCATGTGGTCTTCATTCTCCAAAGGAAGATGAACTCGCGTTAAAAATAATGAATGTTCTTCTCCAGAAATGGTATCGAAAAGACTGCCGCTATCTCCACCCTTAGTTATCTCGTTAGGATTACTCATTAACAAGCCTCCCTTTGCTTTGTTAGCATTATGACAGCTAACACATTTATCATCTAATATTGGCTGAATCACTTGAGCATAAACTTGAGCTTCCTGTATATTGGTTATAACAATTTCTTCTTGCTCCTCAATAAATAAATAATCCTCACCATGGGTCATGTTCCCACCAAAATGTCCAGTTAGGCTAATTAAGCCAAGTACCGTCAAGAACATTGGAATGTACGTTTTGCTTACCCAACCTATTTTACTGCGCTTCACTAAATAAAGTAATACTGTAGTAACGGTAAAGGCTACCGCCATCCATCTATGTAAAAAAAGTGAATCTTCATCATAGCCACTTTCTTCGCCTAAAAGCCAACCTGTACCTAAAGACAATAATGCCGTAATACCCGCAACTAATAGCGTGAATTCAACCACCTCACTAAAAGATTTTTTTGCTCTTATTCTACCATATACTTCTAAGATAAAGGCAAGCATAATAATACCAATGGGCAAGTGAACGAAAAGCGGGTGAAGATGCCCTATTTGTATACTTAATTGAATCATGCTATTGTATAATTATTTCGTCTATAAAAACCCATGGCGTAGTACCTTTTCCTTGATGCCATTCCGGTATTGACTTTAATGGATAAACCACAACCTTTAATTTATCATAGTTGCCCTTTACTAAAGGAACACTAAGAAAAGTTGCGCTATTTGAAGTTTCTTTATCACTCTTAGGGTAAGTTGTTGTACCTACGATTTTTCCATCATTAAAAATCTCAATTTTTCCAGGAGCAAAAATCCAGTTAGATTGATTTGTCAAAGCACTAATAATAACTTGAGAAATTTCAACATTTTCATCAAGTTTCAATTCAGCGGAAATAGTATCTGTTTGAAAACCCATCCATTGTTTATCACCACCAAATTGAGCGCTACCTTTAGTAAAATCCATTAAACCCTCAGAGCCCAAACCTGGGTATCTATCGTTAGGCTTTGTAGATAATACCATTTCTTTAATTACCCTTTTATTCGCAATTTTCACTACTTCAATTTGAACCTCTTGACTCTCCAAATAATCCGGATGAAAAACTTTCGCTTTAACTACAGCACTCTCCGTCATTTTCAACGGTGTAGTATATACTTTAGAATTCTGATTAACAGGACTACCGTCTTTAGAATATTTTACTACAGAATTAGCTAAATCTACATTGATAGTTACCGTAGTATGTGATTCAAAAAAAATAGCCGAAACATTTATGCGCGGGTCAGATAATTGAAACATATCAGTAGATGCATACACCGTATTTTGAGAAACACATGCCTGACACAACATAATTATTGCGAACAAAGAATAGAATGTACGTTTCATCATATTCTATTCAATTTTATAGGGTATGTCTTTCCAGAATTCCACTGCGCTACATACAAATTATCATCTTCATCAACACAAACATCGTGCGGATGAGTAAATATTTTAATAGATTGAAACATCGGATTTAAACCATTCTTACCATAAACCGGTTTGCATCCGCCTGGTGCAGAAATCAGCTTATTATCTTTATCTAAAATAGAAATAAAGCCTGTACCATCTGATCCATCGCCAGACCAAATCGTTGCCAAATAAATAGTATCATCTTTAATTACGGGTCTACAAATAAAAGCTCCAGGTAAATCTATACTCGCTATAAATTCACCGTCCATCGTAAAACGTTTTAATTTATTCTGTTGCCTAGCCGTTATTAATAGCTCTGGGTTTTTCCCATTTCTTGTGTCTATACAAATACCATGAGCGTTATTAAATAAATGGTCAGCATCTCCCTTACCTCCAAAAGTCTGCAACAACTCCCCTTTTGCATTATAATGCATAATATATTGAGCACCATATCCGTCTGCTATATATACATCTCCATTTTCAGCTATTGTAGTTTCGGTAGGTATATATTGTTCTTTAGCGCTATATTTTCCAGATTCTTTAGGATAGGTAAAAACTCGTACCACTTTCCCGTCTATAGTCGTCTTAATGACCTCATGCCTGCTGTTGTCTGATATATAAAGAAAATCCTCACCATTCTCAACATTCAATGTTAACCCGTGAGCACCAGGATAATCTGTCCCCCAGGTTTCTAACAATTTACCGGAACGGTCGTAAACTATGATATTATTTTTGGTGTGATTGGTGAGTAGTAAAATTCTGCCCTTAGAATCTTGTACCATTTCATGGCAATCGTTCACAGGATAGTAATTAGGATTCAAAGCTCCCCAATTTAGATCTATCTTATATTTATGACTACCGTGACCAATAATGGCATCTTTATACCCGAGTAAGCTTGCACCTACAGAGGAACATGTTAACAATCCCGCAGACGCAGCAGCAGTATTTCTTATAAAGGTTCTTCTCTCCATTACGTTAAAATATCGTTGATTACTTTTCCTTCTACATCGGTAAGTCTAAATCGTCTACCTTGATATTTATAGGTGAATTTTTCATGATCAATACCCAATTGATGAAGCATAGTAGCCTGAAAATCGTGTACGTGCACAGGATTTTTTACAATATTATATCCAAATTCATCAGTCTCGCCATAAACAATACCAGGTTTAATTCCGCCACCAGCCATCCACATGGTAAAGCATCTTGGGTGGTGATCTCTACCATAAGTAGTATCTGTTAGCAAACCTTGCGAATAGTTTGTTCTTCCAAACTCGCCGCCCCAAACCACTAACGTGTCTTCTAACATACCACGTTGTTTTAGGTCAGCAATTAATGCAGCAGATGCTTGATCTACATCTTTGGCTTGTTTTTGTATAGCACCAGGTAGGTTATCATGTTGATCCCACCCCATGTGATATAATTGAATAAAGCGAACATCTTTTTCTGCCAAGCGCCTAGCCAACAAACAGTTTGCAGCAAACGTACCTGGTATTTTAGCATCTGAACCGTACATTTTATAAATATAATCTGGTTCACCGTCAGTATTCATCACATCCGGCACAGAAGTTTGCATTCTATAAGCCATTTCATACTGTGCTATTCTACTTTGTATTTCTGGATCGTTAGATTCTTGATAATGTTGATCATTGAGTTCTGCCAATTTATCTAACATTGACCTTTTAACATCGGCAGTAGTACCTTTAGGGTCATTAAGATAAAGAACTGGATCTTTAGCCGCCCTAAATTGCACACCTTGGTGAAGGGAATGTAAAAATCCATTACCCCATAGTCTAGTATATAATGGCTGACCATTTGGTCTACCAGAACCTCTTGATAATAATACTGTAAAGGCAGGTAAGTTTTCATTTTCGCTACCTAAACCATAACTTAACCATGAACCAATACTTGGTCTTCCCGGTTGTTGTGATCCGGTCTGAAAAAAAGTTACCGCAGGATCATGATTAATGGCCTCTGTATACATAGATTTTACAATACAGATGTCATCTACCATTTTAGCAGTATACGGCAGCAAATCACTTATATAAGTCCCGTTTTGGCCATAACGTTGAAAACCAAAATTAGAGCCAACCAAAGGGAAGTTATCTTGCCCAGAAGTCATACCCGTTAAACGTTGTCCATTACGTATTGATTCTGGTAAATCTTCACCCCTACGTTGATTTAGTAGTGGTTTATAATCGAATAATTCCAATTGTGAAGGTCCTCCACTTTGAAATAGATATATAACTCTTTTTATTTTCGATGGATGATGTAAAGAATCCAACACTCCTTTTACACCTGCAGGACCACTATCGGCAGTATACAAACCATTTTCACCTTTTCTAAATAAATTGGTTCCCAATAAAGATGCCAGACCTATTCCGCCAACACCCATTGCAGCTTTACCTAAAAAAGACCTTCTATTTAATATAAGGGACCGCTCCTCAACTATTTTCTTTTCGCTCATAATCAGCCTCTATTTATAGTTTCATCTAAATTCAAAATTGTATGTGCCGTCAACGTCATGGCGACCAACTTTTGTTTGTTCATATCTGTTGGCACTTGACTTCTACCGATACTTAAATATTCTTCTGCAGAGATTTCACCCTTCTCGACTTTAGCCAACATTTCATCATAATAATCCACTAAAGATTGGGTTTCAATCTCGTTTGGCAGTCTAGATGTAGCCTTGTAGAATAATGTTTTTATCTGTTCATTTTCAGCATTAGGATTTGCTATCATCTCACCCACTGCAGCAACCCTAGCAGCTTCTACCATTTGGGGGTCATTTAGTAAAACCAATGCCTGTAACGGCGTATTTGTTTCTTGTCGTTTTACCGAGCAATAATCTCTAGAACTACTGTCAAAAGTCATCATACTTGGTGGTGGCACGGTACGTTTCCAAAAAGTATACAAGCTTTTTCTGTAGACATCATCTCCTTCACTTAGTGTGTATGAAGCCGTGCTACCCCCACCTCCACCGGTAGTTTCTTCCCAAATACCTTCTGGCTGATATGGCTTAACACTAGGTCCGCCAACTTCCTTATTTAATAATCCACTGAACGCTAAGGCTTGATCTCTTATGGCCTCTGAAGATAGACGTAGACGAGATGCACGAGCCAAGTATTTGTTTTCTGGATCTTGTTCTAATTTCTCTATTGTTGATTTTGTATCCTGCTGATAGGCTTCAGACATGGCAATATATTTCAACATTGCTCTCGTATCCCAACCTTCATCCTTATATTTAATAGCCAAAAAATCTAGTAACTCCGGATGCGTAGGTAACGACCCCTGATTACCAAAATCGAACGATGAAGCTACAATACCACTACCAAACATACGCTGCCACAATCTATTAACTGCAACTCTGGCCGTAAGTGGATGTTTATCTTCAAACAACCATTGCGCCAAGCCTAATCTATTTTTAGGATACTCATCAAAAGGAAGAATGGACTCAGGAGTATCAGGAAACACTTCAGCACCATATTGATCGTAAATTCCTCTTTCCAATATAAAGGTTGACCTAGGCTTATCCATTTCTTTCATCACCATTACTGGCACCTCTTTCATTTCACTTTTTTCAAGATTGATAAATCCTAAGATATCATCTACTTCTTTTGAGGTTACTTTTATATATGGTTCTGGTAATTCCGCTGCATTAGCCAACAATCCCTTTTCAGGAATATTATTAAAAAAGCTATAAAATTGAAAATGTTCCTTTTGACTTATAGGATCATATTTATGATCATGACAACGGGCACATTCTAAGGTAAGACCTAAAAATGCCGTACCTAACGTTGTATTTCTATCTTCTACATATTCAACCCGGTATTCTTCAGGAATCACCCCACCTTCGGCAGTTATTTTGTGATTCCTGTTAAAACCGGTAGCTAATATTTGTTCTAAATTGGCATTGGGTAACAAGTCTCCAGCTAATTGATATGTTACGAATTGATCATAAGGCATATTCTGTTTAAATGCATGAATTACCCAATCTCTCCAAGGCCACATTGTACGTTCAAAATCATCTTGATAACCATGAGTATCGGCATATCTTGCAATATCCATCCATTCTGCAGCCATATTTTCAGCATAGTCCACAGACAATAATAATGAGTCTATTATTTCTTCATA
>TARA_R110002033_G_scaffold79931_1_pt1 | contig 55326 bp, 55 predicted proteins | sample TARA_R110002033 | Tara Oceans TARA_R110002033 (sample SAMEA4397051) | marine metagenome | biome: Polar Biome; feature: [SRF] surface water layer (ENVO:00010504); material: water (ENVO:00002006), including particulate matter (ENVO:01000060) such as... | depth 5 m
TAGGAACTTTGGAATTAGACTTTTTTAATCTTTGAAATATGTTAAGCATTTTTCGGTTTTTACTGCTTACTTACAACGTATTTGTGTATGATTAGTGGCGTATTAAAACACCTAATTTAGCAAATAAAAACTGAATAGAAAATCCGCTAGGATTTTCGTAAGTAGGCTAGAACTAGCCATTAATTATACACGGTGTGTCTGTTGCACAAGTTAAGAAAAAAGCTTTGATGAGATTGTATAAAAAACATGGATTTCTTATCTTTATATATGCAGGGAAAAAAGACTTTTCAAGAGAAACTATTCAATCAATTTAGGCTTAGTGAACGTGTGCCAGAAGATAATTTTTACCGTCGTCTTCATACAGCCATAGACTTTAATTTTCTTTATAAAGCCACTGAAAAATTTTATGGATTAAGTGGACAAAAAAGCATTGATCCTATTGTGTTTTTTAAGCTTTGTTTGGTTGGCTATTTAGAGAATATAACTAGTCATCGTAAGCTTATTGCACATTGTAGTATGCGTTTGGATATCTTGTATTTTTTAGGCTATGATATCGACGAAGAATTACCGTGGCATTCTACTATTAGCCGTACACGGCAATTATTTCCAGAAGACGTATTTGAGTCTGTTTTTACAAAGGTTTTTGAATTATGTTTATCAGCAGGTATGGTCGCTGGACATACCCAAACTATCGATTCTGCTCCTGTAAAGGCCAATGCTTCCATGGATACTTTAGAACTTAAAGTTCCTGAAGAAGATTTAGAAAATCACCTTCGCCAAATTCGTAACATTAGCAATCGAGACAAGCACAAGCCTTTAAGGCAATCTAAGGAAAACAAGGCAGATAAATGTCAACAAATATTATCTGCATCTAACAATGAATTACAAGCTATAAAAAGCCGTAATACCAAATGGGCAAAAGATCAAGATGCTCGCCCAGGAGCTGGCGCTAAGGGCAGTCGCTACACTAGTAATAAAACGCATTATAGTCCAACCGATCCCGATGCGCGCATTAGTGTAAAACCAGGTAAAGCAAGAAAACTAAATTACCTTAGTCAGCTTACAGTAGATACTGCAAATCATGTTATAAGCGATATAAAAGCGTACCATGCAGACGGTAAAGACAGTCAGTATTTGCCAGATATAGTTAAGCGTGTAAAACAACGGCTTTGGAAATCGGAACTCGTTTGGGAAAATTGTGTTGCCGATACAGGGTATAGTAGCGGAGAAAATTATACATTTTTAGAAACTATAGGTTTAAAAAGTTTTATACCTGCCCATGGCACCTATAAAGGAGGTCCTAATGGATTTACTTATCAAGAAAAGGATGATTATTACACCTGTCCTCAAGGCAAAATCATACCTTTTAAAAAGGTGTTTATTGAAAAAAAGAATAACACCAAAAAGAAGGAATATCGGGGATCCAAACAGTTGTGTTTAGATTGTCCAATACGCACATCGTGTCTAGGAAAATCGGCACAGGAAAAGAAATTCACAGTCACTTATTATCGATCGGAATACGAGCGAAACATAGCCCGAGTAGAAAGTAATCAAGGGCGCTATATGAAAGGAAAACGACAAAGCACCGTAGAACCCGTATTTGGTACACTAACACAGTTTATGGGCTTAAACAAGGTTAATAGTATTGGTATCAAGCAGGCCAATAAATGCATGCAACTCTCCGCCATTGCCTACAACCTTAAAAAATATATGAAATTTATAAAAAAACGCACTAAAAGTGGTGCGGCAGCCATGCAACCTATTTACTACACCATAAACACACTAATGAAACACATTATAGGCTATTCTAAACGCCCAAAATTTAGGTTACAACGTATGGATTTTGCAAATTAAAAGCCCATAAAAACGCTTAAGTCTAACTACTAGCTATAAAATTATAGGCTTGTGCAACGGTTACCGGTGTTGTGTACAGTTATTTTGATTCATAAAATTTTTTCCCAAATAAAATTAAATCGATATGGCAAATAGCTTTACGGATAAAAGATTTGGTAGTTCCTGAATGATTAAAACAATTATCATAAATATCTTTCAGAATGCTCATTATGTACGGCTTATTAATTTCCTCTTCTTTCAAATGAGTAATAGCCTGAATATAATATCTTAATTCTCTTGTATCGATTGATTTAAAATCAATTTTTTTATTTTCTTTTAACTCTTTAATTGCTTTTGTAATTTTTTTTGAAGCTTCAGAGCCTGAAGTGACATTCCCTATCTTAAATTTTGAAAAGTTGTTTTTTTCAAGTTTTAATCGTTTTCTAATATCCTCGACCTTGTTACTTTTTTCATTCTTTAGTAATTCAGATATTTGTGTTTGATTTAAATTTGATTGAGAAATGTAAAAGTAAATTGGGTAGTAAACGGTGTTTTCGTGCAAAACGCTCCTGAAAAACTCTCTAGCACTGTCTGAGTCTAATTTTTGTTCAAAAAATGAATTGAATAATTCAAAATGAGTAATTATATGATACTTATTTTCAACAAGTTGAATTATCTTTTTACTATCAACTGGCTGAACATCTCCTATCAACTTAAGTGTTGGTGCTCCATCTTTCTCAACAAATTTACCTTCATTTATAAATTTTATCTTTTTTAAAAGTTCTTCGGGTATTAAAAGTTTGTTTTTTGAACCAATAAGTTCTCCATTCATAATGTTTAAAAGTCCAATGTTTTCTACTCCAATAGTTGCAACATTGTTGATTAATTTGAGCCAATTATCATTTAACTCTTTTTGTTTTTCCTCAATTATATTTCGTAAATCTCCATATGATATTCGTCTACTTTGACCAGGATAACGATAGAATATATCACTTTCTTGTATATTATTATTTGCTGTTTTTATTGCAACGACTGGTTTGTTTTTGGATTTATGAATGTATAGAAATCCAATTTTGAACTCATTTATTTCTTTAATGAATAATTCAAACTCTATTTCTGGTGCAAAGTAGTCAAGCAGTTCTTGAGATAAATCTTTATTGTCAAAATCTTGCAGTTTATTGTCTTTTAAGCCGACTAACTCTCCATTATTTTTTACGCCGTAAATAATTAATCCTCCATTAGAATTGGCAAAACTTGCAATCCATTTATGCAATTTTTTGTCTTTATGTTTTGGACTATGGAAACTCTCTTTAAATTCTATTTCTGAATGTTCTTTCTGACGAACGAAATTTTCTGAAACAATGAAGTGTTCTTTCCAGTCAAATTTTATTTCAAATGATTTCTTCAAAGTTCGATTTTTTTAATTGTACACAACGTGATTGTATAAGATTAGTGGCGTGTTTAAGCACCTAATTTAGCAAATAAACACCAGATAGAAAATCCGCGAGGATTTTCGTAAGTAAGCTAGAACTAGCCATTAATTTTATACGGCTTGTTGTATGCAGGTTTTTATTTTTTTTCAATTATCCGATTTTCTATTTTATGAATTAATTTAAAAACAAAATGAAAATAGGGTTTAGCATTTTCCTTCGCAAAATCTTCCATCTGTAAAGCTTGAAAAGTTGGAATTATTTTTTGATTAAGTCCAACTTCTTTCAGTTTGTCATTCGGTCTTTTTAGATTTCCTACGAACATTGGAGTTTCATCAGGGATATTAGCTAAAATATCAGTTGAATCAGCGTGTGAAAATCCATTTCTCATCAGAACTCTTATTGTATTGAAAAGAATATCTTTTTCAGAAACAGAAATTAGACCTTTCTTTTTACACAACTCAATAGAATTACCTAAAGAAATTGAACTATACTTTTTGGTCGGTTCGCCAAACTTTTCATTCCATTCCTCAAGAGGTGTTGGTCCAAAACCTGATTCATTGTAAATAAGTGCCAACTTTAAAAGTCGTTCAAGTAAATGATTTGTAAGAGTAATTGATGCTCTATTCAATTCCAGAATTAGGCATTTGTTTAATTCAAAAATTAACGTGTTGAATTCAGAAAATATCTTAAATCTAAAGTCAAAATTTTTCGATAGTTCAGGAAAGTTCTTGTCTAATTTTTCAATAAAACTTTTTTCAAATATTTCTTTATTCATTCTGTTTTTCAACTTCTGACTAACGTTTTTTTTGTATATGAGCTGTGGCGTGTTTTAGCACGAACCTCTCCAAATAAAAACTAGCTTTGGAAAATCCGTAGGATTTTCCAAGTAGGCACAGACCAAGCCATAGCTTATATACGGTGTTGCCAAACGTTTTTATTTCGGTTTCTTTAATCAAACCACAACTGTATTAATTTTTTCTTTGGGTTGTCAAAATCGCTATAATCCCACCAATTCCAAGGTTTATCCAAAATTGCCAAATATTTGGTGTAAATATTGCCATTCCAAATAAGAACAAAGTCAACATTGTCAAACTAATCAGTTGATAATTTTGACGAAACGTTGATTTGAACTTCTCAATTTTATTTGAGGTTTTTTTTAATTCAGTTGGTTTTGTGTCAAATATTTGAACACCATAATTGGTAAATTTATTATTTTCCAATAAAGCCCAACCAATAGAATTTGTTCCTAAATCAAGTCCTAATGTTTTTCCCATTTTTTTATCCAGTTAAATTTGCAAACGGTCTTTGTCCATATTGTTGAATAAAGTCCGCTAATATTTTTTTCTCTAATTCTCTTGGTTCGGTGTCAGTCATTGGTAACCAACAAAAAATCAAATCCAAATGATTTTTTAATTGCCAAATCAGTCTGCCACCATAATGTCCAATATTTTTTCCTTGACCGAATTTTAAATATTGCATTAATCTACTTTTTAAAGTGGCATTTCCATTTAGACCTCCAGCTTTTCCGATATAAATTGTTTTGCAATTCCTTACCCAATTATTTTCCAAATCAGTGATTGATATATTTGGGTCTTTACCTTTAAAAAATCCGCCAACTCCTTTTGTCAAAAATTCGGGTTTTTTATCAGACAAATTTAAAACCAAATAAACTCCCATTTGACTTGGTAAAAGACTCGGATTAATATTTAATTCCGCTACGCTTTTGAATCCAAAAAATCCAAAATTTTTTAGTTTTTCAATATCGTTAAATTCTATCACTATCGTTTTTTTCAAATGTTTGGCAACAATTTGATATACACAATTGTGTATATCCATACTATGTGTTAAAGTTAAAATTAATAAAGTAAGAAATAGTCTTCAACAACTCTTTTTAGCCATCATAAAGAAGGTATTTTTCTAAATAGCGGTTCTCGTATTGTTCATAACTGGTTGAAATCTGTATAGGAGCCTAATAGGAATTCATCATTTGATGGTAAATAGCAACATTCAAAATTGCGATACATTTAAATTGATACATTTTGATGTAGATTGATGTAATAATCTGTTAATCAAGTATTTGTGAATAACTTACGATGTTATTTTCTTCTTATACTCCAAGCTTTTACTACTTTTATCCCAACACTCCCATATGGGAAAGCAAAAGCGCTTTTGTTCATTTTATAACCTTAAAATACAATTAAGATGGACACAATTTTAATACTAGATCGCTTAGATCGTTTAGAAAAATTATTAGTAGGTCAAAAAGAAGTTTTGACCTTTGATGAAGCTTGTGACTATACAGGAATTTCAAGAAGTTTCTTGTATAAATTAACCGCAAAAGGTGAGATTCCTCATTCCAAACCCAACGGTAAACTGCTGTTTTTTGAGAAAACGAAACTTGTGAATTGGTTACTTCAAAACAAAGTATCGCCTGCTACACTTTAATGCTTAGAATTCATTTTCTGTAAGACCTACTTAAGTTCTTTAAGCAGTTACCAATTAACAACACCTTAGTCAAGGTGAAAAAATCCATTGTTATGAATAAACAGACGCCCTATATCCGTGTAGGTACTTCGTATTATAAACATGTCAAGGCTCCAACAATAGCCGGACACTTTAATGAAGTCCTGGTGCATTGGAATATTGAAACGATACGGCAAGATTGTGGAAAAGACTATATCAGTCAAATTCCTAAATATGATGGGTTTACCTGTATGCCCAATCATATTGCTTATAAGCGAGAGCATGAAAAATTCTACAATACGTATTCCCCATTAAGCAAAGTACCTACACAAGGAACTATTGAGAGCTCAAGAAAATTTGTCCAACACATTTTTGGGAAGCATGAGGAGTTGGGTCTGGATTACTTGCAATTATTGTTTGTCCGACCCATCCAGATATTACCCATACTTTGTTTGGTATCCAAACAGCGCTCCACAGGGAAAAGCACTTTTTTGAAATGGCTAAAAACCATCTTTGAGAACAACCTTACCTATCTTACCAATGATAGTTTCAGCAGCCAATTCAATGCGGATTGGGCAAATAAATTATTGATCTGTATTGACGAAGTGCTTTTTAATAAGGAAGAACTAACTGAACGGATCAAATACTTGAGCACTACCAATATTAATACGCTCGAAGCAAAAGGGAAGGATAAAAGGGAAGTAGAGTTTTTTGGAAAGTTTATCCTCTGCAGTAATAATGAGGATAACTTTATTAAGATCGATGGCAATGAAACTCGGTTTTGGGTATTGAAGGTGCCAACGCTTGTTGATGAGGATACGGGGTTTCTGGAAGCACTTATAGCAGAAGTTCCGGCATTCCTATTTTTTCTGCAACATCGGAAACTCACGACCCAAAATAAGACCCGAATGTGGTTCACTCCCCAACAGCTAAGAACCGGGGCCTTAAAAAAGTTGGTGCAGAACAATCGCAACCGAGTAGAAAAGGAATTAGCTAGCTTGTTACTGAGTGCCATGGAACATTTTGACCTCGAAGAAATACATCTCTGTCCCTTAGATGCACTTCATATTTTAAATAAGACCCGTATCAGAACGGATTTGACCCAGCTTAGACGATTACTAAAAAGGGAATGGAGACTGGAGAACAAGGACAACTCGCTAAGCTATCAGAAGATTACGATTTGGCAGGATGGTTCTATGCAATTAACGGATGTAAAAGGAAGGTATTTTACGGTGGAAAAATCGTTTCTATTAGAAAATTTTGATGAACCGATGACAGGCTAGGTTAAAACCAATGCCTGTCGCTATTGCGGCCGTCATCAGTATATCATCTTTTGTTCATCAAAATAATAAATGATGCGGAATAAACCATCAAAAAAATCAAGAATGATGAACTGATGAAGAAATTGATGACATGGGAAGTACATTATGTAAAGGGATTCGAAGCAAATTACATCAAAACATCAAAAATTTACTAAAAACTAGTTGGCTGATGAAAAAAGAAAGAACACCTAAATTATCGTGTGAAAGAGCCCGAGCTTTTTCCATCGAAAAGGCGCTGGCAAAACTCGGGCACTTTCCGACCCAATCAACGGAGAAAGAAGCTTGGTTTCTGAGTCCTTTCAGGTCAGAATTCCAAGCCTCTTTCAAGGTATCTAAGGAACTTAATCGTTGGTACGACCATGGCGCAGGAAAGGGTGGTAATGTAATCGATTTGGTGTGCCTGATCAAAAAGACCTCGGTCAAAGAAACCCTTAACTGGTTGGAAAAGGATCAAATCTCTTTTTCTTTTCAGCAGCAGTGTGTTTTAGAAAAGCCAAAAAGGGATGGGCTGAAAGTGTTATATGCACAACCGATTCAGCATTATGGCCTAATCAGGTATTTGTTGGAACGAAAAATTGCTATGGCTACAGCAGCTATGCTTTGTAAGGAGGTGCACTATCTACATCAGGGGAGACGGTACTTCGCTATAGGATTAAAAAATGTTTCAGGAGGTTGGGAGTTGCGTAACCGATATTTTAAAAACTCCAGTTCCCCAAAAGATGTGACCCATATCAAAAATGGAAGGGAGAAGCTCATGGTAACGGAAGGGATGTTCGATATGCTCTCTATACTGGAAACCTCTAAAAGTCTTAAAGAACACTATGATTTTTTGGTATTGAACTCGACAACCTTTCTAGAAAAAGCCATGTCCTATTTAGATGAATATGAGCAAATAGAGCTCTATTTGGACACTGATGAAAATGGCAAACGGACGACTGAAAGCTTATTAGGGTACACTAGTAAGTGCAGAGATAAATCTGGAATTTATAGCGGCTATAAAGATGTTAACGAATGGCACATGGAAAACGCAAAAAATAGACATGGGGCGTAAGCGCAAGATGTGTCATTGTCATGACAATCTTGCTTTTACGCCCGATGGTTGCAAAAGAAAATGAAAAAAACGAAGAAAACATGTATTCAGTTTAGATGTGGCATCTATGAAAAGAAGCTACTCAAAAAACGCGCTCAAAAAGCGGGCTTGTCCTTGAGTGAATTTTGTTTGCGTGCAGCTTTGGATATGAAAATGATAGAGATCCTAAGCCAGGAACACATTACGTTTTATAAAACCTTGATTAAGTACAGTAACAACTTTACGGCTATTGGAAATATGTATCGCAAACGAAATCCGGAATTAACCAAGGAGGTCTATGCGCTTGCCAAAGAAATAAAAGAACACTTAAATAATTTCAAATCATGATTGGAAAAGGAAAAGCCATAGCCCATACTGCGGTAGCTATGGAATACGGATGGAATCAAGATAAAGATGCAGCTGTTGTTTTAAAGCAGCATGTGGTGGGAGAAAACCCAAAGGAGGTTTCCAATGAATTTAAAATCATTCAACAAATGAATACCAAATGTGAAAAGAATACCCTGAGTTTTGTCTTGAGTCCTGTGATTGATGATGGGAAGAAGTTAAGCGATAAACAATTGGGTATAATCACTAAAGAGTTCCTCAAAGAAATGAAGCTCACGCAGCATCAAGCCATTGCTTTTGTCCACAGAGACAAAGCACATATTCACGTCCATTTATACGCCAATAGAATTGATTTTCAGGGGAAAGCCTATGCCGATAATTTTATTGGCAAACGAGCGAGTTTACAGGCTGAGAAAGTAGCCCGATCCATGGGCTTGAAAACAGTTAAAGAGATTCAAAATGAAAAATTAAATGGACTGAAACCTATTCGAGCAGAACTAAAGAAAATACATGATAATGTACTCCGCTATGAAAAACCTACCTCTTTTGAACAGTACATCACTCAAATGAAAGCTAAACATGTGACTGTACTCCCAAGCATTAATAAAGCCAATAAATTACAGGGGTTTCGCTTTGAATATAAGGGAGTGAGTTTAAAAGGCAGTGAAGTCCACAGAGCTATGTCTGGTGGAAAGATAGGTGCTGAATTAGCTCATAATGCCCCAAGGCAAATGGTAAAGGCGAGTTTACACACGGTTAATCTACTTGGGAAGACCATTGAGATGAGCGCAAACCTAGCAGCAAGTATAGCAAAATCAGCAATTAAGAAAGCAATAACCAAAGGAATTGACATAGGACTATAATTATGGCAAAAATTGACGAATTATCAGAATTATTGGTAGAAGAGTTGAATGACTTCAAACTACAAATAACCAAACTAGAAAGGGTATCGAAGGAAATACAATCGTATGCCATCAAACCCGATATCAGGGAATTAAAATCGTATATGGATGCAGCGATACAGCTACAAAATGAAATTGTAAAAAATCAAAACCTAAGACTAAGGGCTATTTCGAATAAGCTAACCGATTCCAATAGGTATCCGAAATGGTTGGTAGGGTTACTAAGTACAGCACTCATATCCATTTTACTAGTAACGGGTTATGCCATGTATCAACTTCAAAGCATACCAAAAATAAAAGCACTCGAATACCAAAAGGGACGAAAAGAAATGGTGGATCATTTTTATGAATTTCTAGAAAGTGATGCGTCTTCAAAAGAAGCCTATTTGAAGTGGAAATCAGAAAGTAGTGTTCATTAAGAATTATTTAAGAGGTATGGTTTTAATACGGATAGTAGAATTTACTTAGTATTAATTCTCTATTTGAGGGGCAACAATTAGTAGTAAGTTTTAGTAGGAGATAATTTATTTTTCTAATTCTTCCAGAGGAAAATCAAAATTATATAATTCCATTGGGTGAATACCTAAACCTTTGGCAATAGGTAACATTGTTGTAATTTTAGGTTCATTCTCATCGGCAAGGACTCTGTAAATGGTTTTATTTTCAATATCTCCAATTGAAGCAATGGTAGTGATATCTCGATCGCTCTCATCAATCAACTTTCTTAAATGCTCACTGAATTTTTTTCGATATGCTTTTCGCCATTCATTCATTAGCACAATATCAATCCAAACAGTCAAAAAAAATTGTCAAGTTTGACACTTTTCGAAAATAATTATTATATTTACCTCATATTAATATATTTGCGATACTTCTTAGAGTAAAATATTAGAAGCATTCGCTTTGAATCTCGGTTCGAAAACTGGTAATTTTTAAACGACGAGAGAATAAGTGTAAATGCTCACGACCCGGGGCGTGGGCTTACTTATTGTCGTATGGTATACCAGTACCTCGAACCAGTAAGTTGAGCCTCCACGCCCTTTTTGTTTATAGAAAAAGGTGCTACTTCTCAACCTTTTCAAAGCTATCTGCTCTTCCTAACTACTAAGAACTCGCTTTGGTTGGTATAGCTAAATTTAAATGAGATCTTATGTCGTTCAATACTTTTGAATTATTAAAAAAAGGTTGTCCTGCTGCCTTTGCGGATATCCATGCCAAATACAGCAGGAGTATCTTCTGGTTGGGCATGGGCTTCATCCGAGATCAATTTGTTATAGAATCCTTGGTTCAGGATACCTTTTTAAAATTATGGGTGCATCGAGATCGCATAGAAACCCCTAAGCATATTTTCTTTTTCTTACGCTTTGTGATGAAAAGGGAATGTATTTCCTATTATACACGCCCTAAAAATAAGTTTTTAAGAGCAGTCCACTCCTTGGATAAATTTGAAAACTATCAGGACTATATGGTTGGATATGACCCCATCCGTGACCGTGAACACCTAAAGACCCAAGCGAAGGAAGAACAAGCCTTCCAAAGGGTTAAAAGCTTATTACCCCTATTGGACGCTGAAGGTAGCCATTTGATTGAGCTCTGTTTGACCTATGGCTTTCAATATAAAGCCATTGCTCAGGCTATGGGCATCACCATTACGGAAACTAGCAATAGGATAAAAAAGGCGATTAATGATCTCAAGACCATTATAGACCAAGGAGAAATCCTAGAATCCAAACAAGGAGCTACTCAAATAAAGCATCAAGGAGTTATGACCGCGGAACAGGCTGAAGTATTGAAACTCCGCTGTGAAGCGAAGTATTCCTTTGCAGCAATAGCCAAAGCACTCAACCTATCCCAAAAGGAGGTACACCGTATGTTTATGGATGCGTATCGGCTTATACAAGACAAAAACGAACAGCAACTACAATCGGCTTGATATGGAAAAGACAACACTCAAACTGTCCCGAAAGATTCAGCTCTTGGTTGACCTGCCCACCAAGGAAGAACGGAAGGAGGCGTTAGATAAACTGTACCAATGGCAGAACAGGTGTTTTAGGGCAGCCAATCTTATTGTTACCCATTTGTACGTACAGGAAATGATTAAGGAATTCTTTTACCTATCGGAAGGGATAAAATACAAATTGGCGGATGAAAAAAAAGATGAGTTGGGAATCTTACAACGTTCCCGTATCAATACCACCTATCGCATGGTATCGAATCGCTTTAAGGGAGAAATCCCCACCAACATCTTATCCAACCTTAATAATGTGTTGCTCTCTTCCTTCAATCAAAACAGACCACAATACTGGAGAGGGGAACGTTCCTTAAAAAACTTCCGTAGGGATATGGCTTTTCCCTTTAGCTTGGAGGGTATAAGAGGACTAGCCTATGATGAAGAGAAAAAGGCATTTACCTTTCGCTTATTTCAGATTCCTTTTAAGACCTATTTAGGGAATGACCATACGGACAAACGGGTGTTGTTGGAGCGGGTCATACAAGGAAAAACCAAGCTATGTATGTCAAACATGAAACTAAAGGAGGGTAAAATCTTTTGGTTACCCATCTTTGAAATTGAAAAAGAAGAACACTTCCTAAGACCAGAACTGATTGCAGAGGCTTCCTTGTCGTTAGAATATCCCATTGTGGTGAAAACCAATACCGCAAAGCTTACCATAGGCACTAGAGAAGAGTTTCTGTACAGAAGGTTGGCCATACAGGCATCGAGGAAAAGGGCACAGGGTGGGGCAAGCTATTCCAGATCTGGCAAAGGAACTACAAGAAAAGTAAAGGCAGTGAACAAGTTTAATGATATGGAAAACAAGTATGTACGCCATCGGATCCATGTCTATAGTAGGAGACTCATCGACTTCTGTGTGAAGCATCAGGTGGGAACGCTGCTATTGGTCAATCAAGAAACTAAGATAGGAATAGCCAAAGAGGAGGAGTTTGTCTTACGAAATTGGAGCTATTATGATTTAATGACGAAGATAAAGTACAAGGCTGAGAAGGCAGGTATTGAACTTATTGTGGACTGACAATTAAAATATCGAGGGTGCTTGTACACCCGCAAGGTGAGGTCTAAGACACTCACTAAATGCGAACAGCATATACAACGCGTGGGCTCACTTTTTTTAATAAGCCTAGATTAAGGATAGTCAGTCATAAAGGAATAGGGGCTGCTAGGAACAGGGCTAGCTAAGACCGGGTTTTGGGGTATAACCATAAGTTAGGACTAGCGCATTATTGGCAATGGCACTATGCTATAAATACCTAAAGGGATTACAGCGTTTGTACTAGGCATTCTTTTCTTTTTCAGCGGCACAAAATCCGCACTACCTCATTGACATCCTTATCTCAAATCTTTGATTGCTTCATTGCGTAACGTTTTCCTCACACTTTATAGTATTAGTTTTGGTAAGGATTTGGGTTTGATAAGTATCCAAATGAATATTGCAATTAAGATGTATAATCCTTGAAAAATAGGATATTTGGGGTTGTCATTCCTCAAAATGATTAAAAATCAATTTATTGATGTTTTGAAAGGCTAAAGTCATTTTTTCGGGTCAAATCAATTAAGTAAGACAACTACTTGATAAAGTAGTAGTTGTGTATTTTAACGGATTATTTTAACACTTCATAGAAATGTTAAAGATTTGATATACATCTTATGGAAAAGCGTAGGATAATAGAAAATTTAACAGCTATTTTAGAGACTGTTAAAAGAAGTACCTCCCCCCAATACTTTAATTTAAAAAGGATTAGCATTTATATAGCATCCTTAAATATTGCTATTTATTACGTTTATCCCAAGATTGAGTATGATAAACAGTACATTATATATTGATATAACAAGTTGGGCATAATTAAAAGAAACATCAGATAAAGAATGAAATTTCAAAAAATAAATATTGATGATTGGAAACAATTTAAGAAAATTGATATAGATTTTCATCCCAATCTAACTGTATTAACTGGAGCTAATGGTTCGGGAAAAACAACTATTTTGAATTTACTAGCTCGTCATTTTGGTTGGCACATAAACGAATTAGCTACTCCAGCGAAAGATAAAAAAACGGGTTTCTTTAAATTTTTTAATAGGTGGTTTAAAACCGAAGAAGTAAAGACATCTAATCAAATTGGAAAAATTGTTTATTCCAACGGTGTTACAGCAATTTTAAATATTCCTGTTGATAATAATCAAGCACAATACAATATTGACATTAGTAACTTACAAGCAGTACTAGGACTCAACATTCCATCACATCGTCCTGTTTTCTTCTATCAACCAGTTCCCCATATATCTACACAAAAACGGACAAAAAGGCAAGCATATGATTTAGTTTATTCTTCAACATACAACAAAATGTATTCAGAAAGTTCTGGTAAGACAACTAACTTTTATATTAAGGAAACACTATTGAATTGGGCAATGGGAGGTAATGGAAATGAATTTATCGAGCCTGATGAAGAATTAAGAAGTTATTTTCTAGGATTTGAAGAAGTGCTAAAAAAGATTCTACCAGAATCATTGGGTTTCAAAGGTATTTCAATCCGTAGTTACGAAATAGTACTTATCACTGACACAGGCGAATTTATGCTTGATGCTGTTTCTGGTGGTATTAGTGCAATTATCGATTTAGGTTGGCAAATATTTAATTATTCCGCTCAAAGTGATACATCAATAACTGTACTTATCGATGAAATAGAAAATCACTTGCACGCAACAATGCAACGTTCAATCTTACCATCAATAATAAACGCTTTTCCAAATGTTCAGTTTATAGTTTCTACTCATAGTCCTTTGATTGTGGGTTCAGTAAAAGATTCAAATGTCTATGCATTTCGCTATAATGAAGATAAAAAAATCTATAATGAATACTTGGATTTAATCAACAAAGCCAAAACTGCAAATGAAATACTCAATGAAGTTCTTGGTGTTCCTTTTACAATGCCTATTTGGGTAGAAAACTCTTTAAATAATATTGTAGAAAAGTATAGTAGTCACGAGGTTTCTTCAGAAATATTTAAAGAAATGAGAGCAGAATTAAAACTTTTAGGTTTAGAAAATTTAATGCCTACCGCTATGGACAAAACAATTGAAAAGCTAGATGATAAAAATAAATAAAAGACCCGAGCCAAATATTTTGACTGTTAACAAAGCTGCATGGACAGCTGACCTTTTAGACTACATTGGACGAAATGAAAAAGTTCCTCCTAACGTTTCAAATCGTTATAATCAAAATGATATAAAAGATGAACTTCGTAATGAATGCTCAAACAAATGTATGTATTGTGAAAGTCCTGTAGCGCATGTTTCATATGAACATATTGAACACATAAAACCTAAAGCAAAAACAAAATTTCCTGAATTAACCTTTGAATGGACAAATCTTGGATTAGCTTGTCCAGTATGTAATATGAATAAGGGTGATGAATATGACAATAATTTGCCAATTATAAATCCATATATAGAAAATCCATCGGATTTCATATTTGCACTAGGACATTTTCTTTATCATAAACCCGCAAATAGTAAAGGAGAACTTACTAAAAGGCAATTGAAACTTAATCGACCTGAACTCTTGGAAAGAAGACAAGAGCGATTAGAATCTATTTCAAGATTAATTGACAAATATCATTCAGAAACTAATCTGACATTAAAACAGGCTATTCGTGTAGAAATTGAAATTGAAATTGAAGATGACAAACCTTATTCGCTTTGTGCAAAATCTATATTTGAAGCAATGATGAATTAATAACTATGCCCAACAAAGAAATATAAGCTATGGCTTGGTCAGTCCACACTTGGAAAGGTCTGTGCCGAGACACGCCACAGCTCATATACATAAACGTTGGGCACAATTAAAAATTTAAAGAATGAGTAGAATAAATATTCAAGGAACAATTGATAATATTAAAAGTAAATCAAATGTATATACACCGATAATAGAAGCTATTGTTAATTCCATTCAATCAATCATTAATAGTGAGATTTTGAATGGTAAAATTGAAATAATACTACAAAGAGATAAGGTATTGGATTTAAATACCATTCCAGAAATTACATCTATTACTATTCGAGATAATGGAATTGGTTTCACAAAAGAAAATAGAGACTCCTTCGATACATTTTATAGTGAATATAAAAAAGAAGTTGGAGGAAAAGGTTTCGGAAGATTTATGTTTATAAAATATTTTGAAAAAGTAAGTGTAAGCAGTGTCTTTTACGAAAATCCGGATAATAAGCTAAGAACTTTTAATTTCGGTAAGAAATATGAAATTATTGAAAACGAAGAAATAAATGATACATCTATTAACAACACTTATTCAGAATTAAAATTAGAGAATTTAAAGGAAAAACATTCATTTGATAAACAAATAGAAACAATTTCTAAAAGACTGTTGGAAAAGCTTCTAATATTCTTCATCAATGACTCTTTCAACTGCCCATTAATTATTGTTCGCGAAGAATTCGGTAATGAAAAAATAGTTTTAAATGACTATTTGAGCGGTAAGAATGAAATACAACTTTACGACGAATTTCAATTTGACTTAGAAAATTCAGAATCAAAAGCCAAAATTGAATTGAAAGGAAAAATATTTAAAATATATTTTCCAGGAAATCAGAAAAGTAAGATTAGTTTAACTGGACATAATAGAGAAGTAACTGACACCAATTTACATAAATATGTATCAGAATTTGAAGATGATTTTTATGATGAAAATCCAAATACTAATGTTAGAAAAAATTTCATTATAAAAACATATATATTGGGTGATTACCTAGATGAAAATGTATCCCTTGAAAGAGAAACATTTGATTTTGGTAAGGAAAAAAGCGATATGTATTATCCTTTTTCTCAAAAAGACATTGAGATAAAAGCTGCCGAGTTAACAAAGAAAGCGTTTAATGATGATGTTAGAACTAGAGCTGACAAAAAGAAACAAAAGGTACGAAACTATGTAAATGAGAATGCACCTTGGCACAGAACTATATTAAATGAGTTAGATATTTCTACTTTGCCATATAATGCCAGTAATCAAGAAATAGAGATCAGTTTACAAAATTTGAAATATCAAAAAGAATCTAATACTCGTGCTAAATTTCGAGAAATGCTCGATTCCCCTGATGAAGTTTCAGATATTGAAGTTCAAGAAGCAATTGCGGAAATTTCGGAAATAGGTAAAAATGATTTGGCTCATTATGTATTCAATCGTAAATGTATTTTAGAAGCATTTAAACGATTACTTACAAGGCGAGATGATGGGAAAGGTAATTTAGAGGAAGAAGTACATAATTTGATTTATCCTATGAGAAAAAATTCAGAGGATTTGAACTACGAAGACCATAATTTATGGCTCTTAGATGAAAGATTGGTGTTTTCTGAATTCATATCTTCTGATCAAAAAATTTCGGCTAAGAATGGTGCTCTAGGTGAGCCAGATTTAGTAGTGTTTGACCAAAAGCAATCTTTTAGAAATGGAGATAATGAGTTTAGCAATCCATTGACAATATTTGAATTTAAAAGACCAAAAAGAAAAAACTACAAAGAGGAGGATGATCCAATCCTACAAATAGGAAGATACTTAAAAGATATAAGACTGGGTAAATATGAAATGCCAGAAGGTCTTGAGCAAATAAAAGTTAATGAAAACACTCCTATTTATGGATATGTGATTGCAGACCTCACCGAAAAAATTAGAGAATTTGCAGATAAACATCAGTTAACAGAAAGTGCAGATAAAGAAGGTTATTTCGGATTTCATAGAGGTTATAAAATGTATGTTGAAATTATAAGTTTCAAAAAGCTATTTAAAGATGCTGAATTGCGAAATAGAATTTTCTTTAAAAAATTACAGCTAGAATAAATTTTAAAAAGTGCCCAACATCGGTTAAGCGCAAATAGCGGGCTTAGTCGAAAAAAGTGTATTTTAAACACCAAGTAAAAAACAACAAAGCCGACATGGACGTGTCACTACTCCACGCTACTTGCCTTAACCAAGACCGTTGTGTAAACAATTGACCCTTAACGAACATATGCCTAAAAACAAACCAAATGCTTTTTGACAGAGAATATAAACCAAATCATGAAGAATTAATTTATCATTATTGCAACTCGAATTCATTTCACGCAATCTGCTCAAATAAAACGTTGAGAATAAGTGATGTCTTTTCAATGAATGATTTTATGGAAGTTCATTGGGGATATTCGATTTGGGAAGAAGTCGCAACAGATTTAATAAAAGAATTTGGAGAAGAGTTTATTGATAATATTGATAAAGTTTTACACACATCAGGAGCTATTGGATTATTATTGGCAACATGCTTTTCTCAAAATGGAGATGTATTGAGTCAATGGCGAGCATATGCCGATGATGGAAAAGGCTATGCGATAGGATTTCGTGCAAAGGATATTTTACAACTTCCTATACGATCTTTAAGAGTTTTATACGACAAGAAAAAACAAATTAAGGAACTTACAAATGTGATAAAAGCAACTTATGAAGTTGAGAAAAGTCAAAACTTTAAATATGATTCCGACTTTGAATCTTCTTGTTTATCAATTGCCTATGATTTAATCGCATTTAAAAACCCTGCATTTAGAGAAGAAAAGGAAATAAGGATTGTTCACCTCTTAAATTTTGAAAAAAGTAATGATTTTCTAAAGTTAGTTGATAATGGTGGAACAGCATTTGGTAAAGAATCAAAAGGTAAAAATATAAACTTCCTCATGCGAGAAAACACTCCTGTACCATTCATTTATGAAAGTTTTATTAACACCAATAATATTCACCCAATAAAGGAAATTTATATTGGACCAAAAAATGATGTTTTACCAACAGCAGTTTCTGTTTTCCTTGAAACCATTGGGTTAGGAAAAGTTGAAATTAGAAAATCAAATGCATCATATAGATAAATAACTGTACATGGATGCTAAAAATAATTGCTTGGTTCTCGCCTACTGAAAATCAGTGAGAATTTTCAGTAGATATGCACTTGTAAAATTAAGAGCCGACAAGCAAATCTATTCAAAATGATACCGTTAGATATTATTTAACCAATCCAAGAGCAATGTTGCTAAAAATGTAAATTTCAGAATTAAACCACCAATTTAAATGGAAAAAATAACCATAAAAAATCTGATCGATTTTCGCCGAAAAAGTGAAAGGTCAAAGAAAACTTTTGCCTATAATCTAAAGCTTGAAAAGAAATCTGATGATAGTTTAGGAGGTGGAGATTACTGGATTAGCTGTTTAAGTTCCATAAGTAATGTTTTCAAATACGGCGAAATTGACTATTTAAGAAATAAAATAGATTTACTTAAAGAAAAAATTGATGTGAGTAATGATAAAAGGATAAAAATACAATTTCAACGTAACATTGATATTCTATTTGGTTTTGAAGATTTCGACTTTAAGACAATCCGACCAAAAGCTGATTTAAAATTTTTAAAGAAACCGAACGATAAAGCTCTAATTGATATTAAAGGTTATCCAGTTCAAGCAAAACCACATCATGTATTTTCTTTTTCAAAAAAAGGAAGTGATGAAATTGGAGCTGTTTGGTTCATCGCAAAATTAGATGGTTATAAAAAAAGCGAATTAGGAATGTTTGCAGATATTCTTTATAGATATTTAGAAAAGAATTATTCAAAAGACTTCTATGTTAATCCAAAATATTGCATTGCAATTGACGTCGTAAATGGAAAAGAAGTCAACTATAACGATATTAAAAAAGGGAAAATACCGATTTTGATAGAGAGCACAATTGAAGAGATAAAAAGAATACAAAACTATGGCAGTGTATAGAATTTCAGGTACTTGTTTAGTCTTCTCTTTTTTAGGGAAGACTAAACAACATTATTGAAAAAATTAAAATTATTCTAAATCCAAAATATAAATGGCAATACCAACAAACATAACAAGAGAGCATGTTTTTAGAGCTATGATACGTATCATAAAAAAAGGAGCGCCTCCTAAACGTAACATGAGAGAATGGGCTTTAGAATACGAAGGGGATTTATACCCTGTAAAGCTTCTTATTTCTTGGGCGAATGTGTTTCCAAATAAAGTAGAATTACCATTTTATGCTTCTGTTTTCACTACTACTATGGGGCAAAAATACTTAATAAAACTAGGGTTTACAATTGTAAAAATTCAGAAATTAAAGAACAATATGAGCATTTGAATAAAATATTTGAAAGGGTCGGTAAGACGTAAGAATAAATAGCGAGATGTGAGGCAGATAAGGATTATGAAGGTGCTAGTGTTTTGTAAGATAAGATTAAAAAATAGAAAGTATGAAAGGATTTAGAATAATAAGTTTGTCGCTCAATAAACATCCTATACTTGGTACTAATGAGTTTAAGTTTTATGATGGTGATGACAAAGATACTGGCTCTCCATATTTTACGATACTTATTGGCCCAAATGGAACTGGAAAAAGTGAAATATTACGATGTTTATTACTAATATTTAAAGACTTGTATCAGCATTTAGCGGGGTTTGATTTTAAACACCTTCATTTTTTTTACGAACTAAACTACATTCTGGATAGTGTGGTATATAAGTATACGAATACTAGTGGTGGAAAACTCATTTTTTTAGCAGAAACAACTAATCGATACTCAAAAGGTAAACTTTTTAAAGAAGATGGAGGGCTAATAGATTACAACTCAGATGACTATTTTAAAGTATTCCCATTACAGATAGTAACTCAGTCAATTATGATGACTGACAAGTTTTTTGTTCCAAGAAATTCTGATGATATGTTGAGATTTGCTCCTTACCATTATTTAGGAATAAGAAATCGCCCACAACAATCTAGTACAGGTTATTATGTTCGTCGAACTGTGGAATTAATAATTAAAGCGGTAAAAGAAAAGTACTTTAAAAAAGGTATTGAAAAACTTGTAAAATATATTGATTCTACAGGATCATTCATAATTCAATATAAAACATCTAACACCAAAAAGTTTTGGAATGGTGAATTAACCGCTGAAGATCTAATAGAATATTTTGATGAAATAGAAAGCAAGTATCTAAATAAGCAAGCCCCTTACAAGCTTAGCCATTTCAATTCATTAAAAAAAAATAGTGTAGCTCTTGTAAATATTGTTGAATTCATAAATCGACTTTATAATAAAAGCTTGCTAAAGCATATCTCAAAAAGTAGTGCGAAATATTTAAATTTTGATTTGCGAAATGATGAAGAAATGGATTTTCTAGAAAAGAATCAATTAAACATTGATTGGCTAAGAAAAATAGGGGTATTATCACTCCCAACAATCAAGTTTTCAGATAAGGATGTAGAACTTCAGAAAGCAAGCTCGGGTGAGTTTCATCTTTTCACTACTATGATAGGTTTAATGGCCTCTATCCGAAAAAATAGTTTAGTAATTATTGATGAACCTGAAATTAGCCTACATCCCAATTGGCAAATGAGATATATACAGTTCATTAGAGAGTTATTTGATGAAACGGATAGAGTTACTTCGCATTTAATAATTGCGACACACAGTCATTTTTTAATTTCTGATTTACCAGGAGAAAACTCAAATATTATAGGTTTAAAAAAGAAAGATGGAGAAATTGAATCTATAGAGATTAATAAAGATACATATGGATGGTCTGCTGAACAAGTTCTACTAGATGTTTTTGAAGTATCAACAACACGAAATTATGTTGTCGCTGAAAGATTAGGTATACTATTGGATTTAATTGGAAAAGAAAATTCATCGAAAGAAGAAGTCAAAGAAAAATTTTTTGAACTTAATATGGATAAACTTGGTAACCTTCCAAATGAAGACCCTTTGAAATTTGCCTATGATATTATTTTAAAAGAATATATTAATGATTAACCTTAATAGAAAGTTTAATTATACGTTGAGAGAAAAAACCTTTAAGCCATCTAATGCTCAATTTAGAATGATTTATGATTCTAAGGTAGATGGCACTTATTGGAGTAAAACATTATCGAAATATGTTGATTATAAAAACGAATTAAAAAAAGAGCATTATTTTGGTCAAACAATGCGTTGTGCTTATTGTAGAGCAAAATTAAGGGCTGATGCTTATTGGGAAGATTTGGATCATATTGTACCACAATCAATAAAAGGTGAATGGGTATTTTATCCAAAAAATTTAATTACCACCTGTCCACCATGTAATCGGCTAAAGAATGCTGATAATACTTTATCTAATCCTATGACTACTAGGTTTCCTCTTTATTCTAATGGTTTCACGATTTTTAACCCACATTTTGATTCTTGGAGTGATCATTTTCAGATAGTTAATGGCATTTTCCTTAAAGGAGTACCTGGTACTAAAGGACCCCAAACTTACCATTATTGCCAATTATATCGTATGGATATAATTCTAGCTTATTCAGATGAACAAAGAATATTTAGTTTATTTACTATGCGTAGGCTTACCCATCGATTAAAAAGTGTTGATATAGGTTCAAGAGAAGAGCAGAGTATTAGAAAAGCTATTACACACATTATAAGAATGAAAAAACAAAATTAAATGACAGATTCTAGTATAATATCAAAAATTTGGAACCTTGCACTTTAACGTGTTTTGTCAGATAGCTACTATAATAATATAAAGAGAAACTATAAGTTTACACCTTTTTTACACCTCGAAGGCTATAAAGGACTGTGTTTAAAGGATTGTTACTTATTGTATTGGGGAAAAGCTGTTTTGGTTTTTGAAATTTTTAATACCTAAACTACCAGTGGAAGACAAGGATGGTGATGCAGTAGACGAATTGCTAAGTTCTGTTGATTTAGCTTCTTATGGTCTTGAAAGAGTCCGTTTAAATACAGCAATTGGGTTGGATGAGACTGAATCGGAAGTTGATCCGCAGAATCCAAAGCCAAGGGGAGCACACGGTACTGATGAAGTAATATCAGAATTGGATTTAATTATAAATAGCTTTAATGAGCGTTGGTTTCAGGGTTGGGAAGCAACGCCGGAAGAACAGCGTATGAAGTTCATAACTTTGGCAAAATCTATACAAGCTCATCCAGATTATCAGTCTAAAGTAGTTGACAATGCTGATGAACAAAATAGAAACTTAGCATTCCAGAAAATATTGGATGAAGTGATGTCTAAACAAAGGAAGCAAGAATTAGATTTATATAGATTGTATGCTAAAGACGATGCTTTTAAAAGTGCATTTTTTGATACAATGAAGAGAATAGCAGCTTCTAGGAAGTAAAATCGAGGGTGTCCTAAAAAAGGAAAAAACTGTAGAGAAAAACAGATAATTTTGATTCAAAACATATCAAAACACAGCAATCAAAATGTTAAAAATGTTAAAGTTTTTATGCGGTGAGTAAAGTGGTGAGTAGCGAAAATTAACTTCTTGAAAGGTCAATAAAATGGGCGATTTTTGGCTAAAGTTCGAAACCCGTCCGGACCGCCAACAGCAAAAGCCTTCAACGAAAGTTGAAGGCTTTTTTGTTTTTAAGGCGAAAAGGTAATTCATGAGCCGAATAAGATTCTTATTCGGCTCATATACTTATTCTGGCTTTGATCTAAAAAAGTAAGTAGCGTCACTAGGAATAGCATCTACAATGGTGTGTATTTGTTTTTTGTATCGCGTTCTGTCTTCTTCGGGAGCGTTTGGAAATTTATAAGAGCCAATGATTTCGGTTTTTACCAAATTCCAACCAGTTTTAAAATTTAGATTATAGGTAACATTGGTTTCCACTAGAAGCGGAATACCTGTATTACTTAAATCTCCATTCCAATTCTCATTGGCCGTAATTGCACATTCTTCGTCGACATAAACCTACGATAATTAATTTTAGATGCTTTTTCATTATACATAATTTTTAATGTATTCTGCTTTTAAAAATACTTACCAATCCATAAGGTTGTTGGTGGTGTAGATTGTGTTGAGGTCACTGTTATTTTAGTAGGTTTATCTATTTTATCAAAAATGCCCTCTTCGTACATGCTCGGTATTTTATGTTCAACTGCACGTTCAATTTTATATTCAATAAAATTAAATCCAGCTTTTAATTGCAGATCATAAGTGTAAATAGTTTCAATAGGATCATGTTCTATATAGGTTATAGCAGCCATACACTCGCCTTGATAGTTAAAATCTGATTCTACACAGACCAATTCAAAATAAGATCCAAGAACAGCGTCTATATCTCCATAAGACTCAATCCAGGGCACTATATTTTCATCGGTAACCATAAATAACAATCCAGAATAAGGATTATCTTTCGTGCTCAGCGAAATATAACCAGCATTGATCGCCTTTATATTTTCACTTTCGGTTAAGATGTCATAACTGTTTGCACATTTAGGGAAAAAGGTAAAAGCTGCGTCTGACATAAAGTTGGCTTTTGCCTCATCAGCTATAAAATTCAAATCTTTTGGGAAATTAAAGTCTAATTCTCCAGAAGCAGAAATAGTTCCTATATGTACTGGATTTTCCATACCAAAGCAATAGAGTACTAAATCCATGGCTTTTAGAGGATAGTTTTCTACTCTAGGCTGAGTTTGAGCTGTAATGCCTCCAATGGACAAAAGCATTACTATTAAAAATGTTTTTTTCATGATATAAAATTTTATTGTTTAGTTATATAATCAGATAATTCTACTAATAGGGTAGGGTCGTAAAAGGATATGAATCCTAATAAAAAAAGAAATAATAGTAGCATTAAAGCTCCATTAACCCCATCTTTTCTGCCGGGCTCTAGCGTTGCTATTTTGTGGTTTGATGGACTATAAAAAACAAACACTTCTTTGCCTTCAGGGTATTTGTTCATTAATGCAGTAGCTTTCTTTGTAGGGAAATTTTTAAAAGAATTTGCAAAAAAAGGTTTCTCTACTTTATAGCTTGTGCCATTGATTTCATAGGTGTATAAAAAATTTATGATTCGGGAAAGTGGAAAATCGAGTCCTATTACTACAACTCCTTTCACTTTTGGCCATTGTACAGATTGTTTTGCCCACCACCAACGGCGCAGGTTTATAAATAAAAACGGTAATAGCACTAATTGTAGAATTAATCCTGCTATTTGAAATTGACTAAGTGACGCGACTATTTCCATAAGTATTTAGATTAGTTATTATAATCCTTAAATTTTTTCAAGTCATTAATGTCGATAGCATTCCAAAGCGCATTAACATCCATCCGTTTGCCTTCTAGAGTGACATAAAAGCGATTGTCATATAAAAATCTAATTTCGGATTGATAATCAGCCTTTGTATCTTCATCTCGATCGGTACCAAAAATTAGAATGCCATTATGCTCTTTTTTAGAATACCTGATGGTATTGTTATTCTCTGATTTGATTTTGTTGAGATGCAACATTTTTAAGGGCAAAATAGCAAGGAAGGCGCTTGGTCCAGCGCCATCTAAAATTTCCATTCTCACAGTGTCATCTCCAAACTTCCCGATAACCGATTTGTCTGAAGTAGTTCTAGGCGAGTCGTTCCGATTTTCTGACGCATTGAGTTTTCCCAGCTTTTTAGGAAATGCTGCAATTAACTGGTCATCAGTTAGTGGCGTTTTTGTACCTAAATTCTTCAGTAGAAGATCGTATTTTTGGTTTATATCGTCATTATTACCAGTTATTTCGTCCATAACACCTTCCATAGCTTTGGATTTATTAGTGTTTTTGCAGGAAATTAAAAGCAGTACTACGAATGTGATTTTGAATATATTTTTCATGTTATATTTTTTTAATAATATGGTTGGCAACTTTAATGGCTTTTTCTTTGTTTTCCGTATCATTAGTAGATGCTTTAACATGCACATGAAACATATATTTATTAGAAAGAAAAGTTAATTGAGAAATCCTAGAATCCCAAACTGCTAAGGAACCAATATTGGAAATTTCTTGTGGTTGTTTATAAATAGCTGTAGCTTGTTTGAACATCGCTTCATTTGCTTTTTCTACCATGACGATTAAAACTTCGCTAGGTAATTTTGATATAATTTCTTGACCACCAAATGTTACCGATGTGGTAATTTTACCGTCCTTCCATCTATAAATACACGTAGGATACGTGTAAACAACATCTTTTTTTTCTATAGGAAGTTCAACTGCAAACATACTTTTCACTTCTTCCATCGAAATAAGTTCACAAGGAGAGTTAATGGTAGCTAATTTTTCAGGGGTTTTTTGAGTTGAATTCGTTTTGTTCTCTTTGTTATTACAAGCCAATACATACATGGATACTAACGCAATAAGAAAATGGTTTTTTATGATTTTCATTCTAAATATATTAAAATATTAATTTTGATGTGTTTCTTCTACATGAACCCAATCCATACATATGGGCTGAATAATCTTGCTTTTCATTCAATTAATGTAAGTTAATCTCGTGAGGTCTTTTTAGTTTTTGCAAACTGTCTGGTTTAATACGTATCCAATTTTTTTAAGTCCTCTTCTTTTATGTAGGTCCATTGTGTATCTGGATGATCAGCACCGTTCAAAACAATGCTAAAGCGTTGATTATAAATAAACCGAATCTCATTACGGTTTTCCTCTGGTTGTAAAAAGGCAATGGTTTTGTAGCCATTGCGCTCTTTATAAATATATTCCGTTTCTCCTTCCCCTTTATTCTGGTACTTATAGGATATTTCAAAATCTTTAAGTACGGAAGAACCTTTCTTATGACCATCTTCAACACTATATTCCAAATTATTTTTCATATTATCGCCTTTCACATAAAATGCACTTGTAATTGTGCGAGAAAGTACTGTAGATTCAGTCACTTCTATTAATTTGTATGCTCCAATTTCTTTTGGAAAAAAATCATCAAACTGCTGATCAGATATGGTTGTTTTAGACAGTAAATCTTTTGAGGAAACCATGTCTTTCTTTTGAGAGGTATTGTCTTTTTCTATAGCAGAATTAGAACTATCAGCTTCCTTTTTATTGGATTGGCAAGAGACCATTAACACGAATAGAGTTAGTATTTTTAAATATTTTTTTATGAATAAACTTTTCATTTTATCGCTTTTTTAAATATTAATACTGAGGTGTTTTTCTAAAGAAATACGTAACATCATTTGGAATAGAAGGTATACTCGTATGTAGGTGTTTTTTATATCTAGATCTGTCTTCTTCAGGAGCATCAGGAAATTCATACGTGCCAATAACTTCGGTTTTTACCAAATTCCATCCTGTGTTAAAACTAAGATTGTATATCACATTGGTTTCAACTAGCAATGGAGTGCCTGTGTTGCTTAAATCTCCTTTCCAATTTTCATTGGCTTTTATGGCGCACGCTTCGTCAACATAAACCCATGACAAGATATACCCTTCATCACCAAAATATAAATCTCCTGGTGTTAGTAAATTAAGGGTCACTTTTTCAGAATTCCCTAAGGTTAAGATCCCTATTTGTTGGTCATTTTGATATACTAATAAGTAAGCGTTGAGTTTAAATCCGGAATTTTCATTACTGTATTGGTAAGACGCTGGATTATGAATATCATAAAAATTATTACTATCCTTAAAGTCCTTTAAAGGCTTTAGTATAGGCACTTGGTTTGTAGGATTCAATACAATAGTACCATCTGCTTTTATAACACCCACTTTAACATATTCTACTTTATCTTTTCTTGAATCGTAGCGATAGTTAAAAACAAGATCAGCGTCACCGTAGTTCCAGTTTTTTAATTTATTATCATTATTGCTGACAAGTGTATTTTTCCAATATTTATATTCACTTTTTACAGTTTTAGGGATAGGGCTCGTTTCACTTTTATTCGTTTTTTTAGCTGATTCAAGTCTTTTTTCTTGAGTATTAGCTTGTTGTAACATTTCTTCTAACGTTATACATTGCATGATACTGTCCTGCATTTTTATTGCCTTATCTATCATTTTTTGTTGCTCGGGAGTTTGAGAAAATCCCATTCCAGAAACAACAAACAGAAGCATGAGAACAATTTTTAGATTTTTTTTCATTTTATTATGTTTTTTAAATGTTTACTATTTCCCAAATGGATTGGTGGGTACGCCCATCATTCCAATTAGAGCATCTAATCCCGACATTAGATTGCCAGACTTAGGATCCAGCCCAAAGTATATGGTTTTAGCGACATTGTACGCCAATTCCATTAATGCAGATTTAATTTTATCATCCATTCCAGAAGTATCCATTATAATAATTGTTTCACATACAATAGCGTATAGCTTCGTTAATGTAACACCATAAGTTGCCACGATACTAAGAGCCATTCCTCCTATGGAATTGAGTACTTTCATTTCTGCAAGAAGTGCGATATAAACAGATAAGACTGTCATTAAATCTGATATTTGTTGAATAGTATCTTCACTACCTCCTCCAGTTCCATCCGCTAACATGCCAAATAATTCGCCGGTTTGTTGATTGATTTGCCAGTAGGCCAAACTCAAAGCAGCTTCATCGAAAATTTTAAAATTTCCATCCCCCCTATGAATCCGTTCATTCCAATAATAGGGATGTGTAAACGTCTCTTTTGTTTCTTTAAACCAATTAGTATCAATAGCTTTTTGTTTTTCTAAAAGTTGGCTATTTTTTAATTCGGAAACTGTACTTGTAGTAAAAAAATAACCTTCTCGAATAGCTAATTGTGCTGTTTTTTCTAAAGTAATTTTAAATGCAGATTCTGATTCTTTAGCTAAGGTGGTATAATTTGAGGTTGGCAAATAGTCGAATGACGTTGTGGATGCTTTTTCTCCAACACCAATTTTATTTTTAATAATCGCAATGCGAATTCCTGATGCAAAGGTCATTCTTGTGGAGGTAATCGCATCTTCCAATGGTGCCATAAGGGGTAGAATTTCAGGATGATAAATGTAACCGCCTTTACCAAATTCTTCTTTCGCTTTGCTTGTGTCGTTGTCTATTAGGGCTTCTCCCCAAGACCTTGTGGTTAATCTATATTTTAAAACATCTGATAAGGCAGCCGAAATTGTGGGGCCTTCACCTTCAAAATAAAGTGTAACACCTCCAAATATGGTATTCCTTACCGCTATTGCATCTGAATAATCTGGTTGTGTATTTCGTTGTGTGATTGGATCCCAACCCGCTAAAACTCTTTTTGCAGTGGTATTTCCAATTTTAATAGTACAATAGAGTCCAATTAAAGCTTGACCTATTTCCTTTGTTGTGCTATTGATAAATTTGAATTTATCAGCTACAGTAATTCTTTTATTATCAATACCTACGATGGCCTCATGCATTTTGTCCTTACCCGTAGTATAATAAGTGAAAACATATGGAGGGATTTCCATTTTTGAGATATACTCGGTTATAGCTTCTAGTGTTTTTACTTGATCTTTCGCATTTATTACCATACCATTGGTAATTTCTGCCATTTTATTGAAGGTTTCATTCTTATAATTAGAATCGGTATCATATACATTTAACACAACCGCTGGCGCACCATTTTTATAGATTTCTTCATTTGTTGCAGTATAAGAATCATTATTGTCTCCATCTGTTGCATAAATAATAAGATCATAATCAGTTTTTGATGCTTTTAAAAGCCAAGTGAATAAATCTGATGGAGTTTTCCATTTAGTAATAACTGCAGCTGGGTATTTTTTGAGAATTGATTGATCAAGGGCTGTTATAAAGGCATCCATATTCTCTTGATAATACGCTGTAGGCATACTTAAAGAAGTGTCATAGAGAATCAAAATCCGCGGTGTTGGACGGTTACTTTCCATCAAGGCTTGAACTTGAATAGTATTATCGGTAATGGTGAAATCTGATGTCGATAAACCTTCTACAAAGGCACCATTTTCGTCAGTTGGTGTAACATGTAATTTTACTAATGGATAGTTTGCTGGAAAAGCCTTGATTTTTAATGCAGTAACTTTTTTCTGTAAGTCTGTATTTGGTTTTTTAAGTAGGGTATTTCCATTTATTTTAGGCTCCTCTCCTGATACATCAATAATTTTTCCATCCAACGTAAACGGATTTCCTAAAAAGGAATTCTCTTGCATCACTTGAATTTCTTCATCAAAATTTTGAAAAGCTAGAGCAGGAGTGAAGGTTCGTAATGTTCCTATCGGTGTAACCGCTTGCTGCTCTAAACTTAATCCGTTTAAAAAGGCCACATTAATTTGGTTGCCTACTACTTGTGTTGACAACCATTCTCCAGCCACTACTTCTTTTTCAGTATTTGGGTCAATGGAATCTCTATAACCAATAGAAATACTGATTTTTTCATCATTATTTTTTACAGGATCCGCTTTCAAGATACTTTTAGAATAATCATTTTTTAATTCCCCAAAAACAATTGTAGAATCAAAAAGATGCGCATATTTTGTTTCACCATTTAAGATGAATTCCACCGTTGGTGTTCTCCAATTATCCCAACGAAAACTAAAAGTATGTTTATCTAAGTTCTCTTTATTTGGAATTTGTTGCCATAGTTTTTCAGCTAATGCTTTCGATTCTTTATGTTCTTCATCAATAGTTGGAATTTCATTAGTTGAATTTCCTTCGACTTGGAGTTCTTTTTTCCATTGTTTCCATTGACTATTAGCTATATCAAGACCAAAATTGCGCTGTATAGGTCTTAAAAAAAAGGCAGGTATTTCTTCAGGTTGAATATCTGTTCGTTCAAAAACTATTTTTGAAGTGATGCCAGCTTTAGTGTACATATAATTTAAAAGCTCTGCTTTTTCGCGTGGAGTAGCCATTCCGTATCTTAAAGCCCCTTTTATTCCCCATTTTAGTTGAGTACCACTGTATCCTACAGACTTTTCTGCCGCAGGCATTAAATAAATTTCGTCACGAACAAAATCAAACATAGCTTTGGCATCATTTGAGGCTATTAAAAATTTCATTCTACCCTCTAAATGATCAGGACTTGTTTCTAATGCCATTAGCATTTCTTCCCAGACTTTGTAGGGAGCTTTACCAGTACCGACAAAATTAGGTTTGTCATCTTTACAGCTCGAAAAAACCAAAGGAAGTTGTGCAGCGGCATAGATTAGGGCTAATTGCTGGATAAATTCTCGTCTGTTGCTACCGCCTGTTGTTTTAGAGTTTTTCATGATTTTACTTATTTATTCATTTCTTGATATGCTTTCAGGAGATTTATATCAAAAGCTTCCCACAGCTCATCTGGGTTCATTGCTTTTACACTTAGAGAAATATAAAATCGATTGTCATAAATGAACTTCATTTCTGTTTCATTATACTTCGTCTCACTTATGGTTTTAATACCATCTCGTTCAATTTTAATCGATTGGTTTTTGTCTGTAGAAGGAGGCACAAAAGAATAGAAGCCAAGAAATGTAGTTACTAATGGATTATTTTTTCCTGTAGCGTCTGCGATGGATAGCGATATTTTCCGGTTTCCATATTGCCCAACCACTTGCTGCATGTATGGAATAGCACTAACCTTGTCTATTGAATATCCCATTAATTCTTTTGGAAATGCAGCCAATAATTCTTCATCTGTTAAGGGTGTTTTCTTTAAAAGTTCATTGGTGATAATGTCAAAATTGGAAGGCTGATGAGTGCTTTTTTCTTCAGGCTGTTCCACTGCTTTCAATAGATCTTTGGTTAATTTTTTAGCTTCTGAATTACATGAAATACATAGTAATAAGACTAAGAATAAGGAGCGTATATTTTTCATTTTTTTGAGATGTAATAAGTTATTCTTCGGTAATTCTAAAATCATTGATGCTAAAGTTTTCTATCACAATGCTGCCATCGATAGGAAATAGATTTGCTTCTTTATTGTTGATTCCCCAACGGAATCCTCTACCGTTAAAAGTGATTACAATTTTGGTGTCAGAAAATTTTTCTACAACTAATTCGCCGTCATACATTTCATAAATTATGGGTATGGCTGGGTCTTCACTTTTAAAATCAAAGGAGAGTTTGCTTTGCTCTTTGGTGCCGTGAACCTCTTGTATTGGTAGTGCAGCTGTTTGTTGCCTGATGGTAAAAGGTTTTTGACTAAACATATCAGGAGATTGTAAGTTGACAAGTACCGATTGGCCACTAAAATCAGTTATTCTAAATTGAACAGCATTGTTTTGATAAATGACATCTGTACTCTTCTCTGGGTTATAGGTTGTTAAACTAAAATCTTCGCCGTTAACGGTTGCCTTAATATTCACCTTGGCAATTTTTCTGGTATTGTCTTTCTTTTTCTTTGTTGCTGGTTGATTAACAGTTATTTCTACAACAGGGCTATTACTGTTTTTAACTGCTTCTTTACAACTAAAAAGTAGTATGCTTATGAATATTGCTAATGTGATATTGCGTGTTGTTTTCATTTTCGGGAGCTATAATTTTTCTGTTACAATTAATTTTGCCAATGCGATGGTTTTTTCTTTATCGGTAATAACATCATCAGAAATATCAATCTTTAGGGTGAATGAAACACCATTATAATACACTTCTAAATGTTCCTTTGTAGGATTCCAATAGGCACTTTCACCTATAGTATTTACTTTTGTTTTTTCTGGATATTTTTCAAGGTTCACATAGTCCATAAATGATTCCAAATCATCTTCGCTATCCACCCATTTTATCTCGACAATATCAGTAAGTGAAGACACAGTTCGTTTACGATTTGAAGCTGATTTTTCTTTCACTATGGTTCTACCATTTTCCCAGTTATATCTCAAAATCTCACCTGTCATGCCTTTTAAGATGTGTGTTTTTCTTGCGCGCGAGGGCTCAAAACCTGTAATTCTCGAGGCTAATTCTAGTGTTAATAAATCGTCATAATCACCACTAAATTCAAAATTAGCATCAGGAATAGGTACTATTGTTTCTGGATTTGGGGTTTCATTTATTGGGGCAGGATTTTGCCCATTGCCTTTACATGAAAAAAGAAATAATGTAAGAACAGTTGTAAACAATAATTTTTTCATAATGTTTAGTTGTATTTGTCTAGTTTTTTAAGGTTTTCAAAGTCGATATACGACCATAATACATTGGCAGCATCTGGTCCTAGTAGAGAAATTCTAAATCGATTATTATAGATAAAAGAAATTTGATTTTGTTTAATTTTAGGTTGTAAAAAAGCAATGGTTTCATATCCGTCATGTACTGCGTAAACATATTCTGTTCCTTCTGGACCTTGATTTTTAAATTTTAAACTATCAAAAAAATTGCGAACAATAGCCTTTGAGCCAGACCCATCTTCTATCCAAAAAGTATAAGAACTTTGTGGCGTTCCAAACATTCCAGATGCCTCCTGCAACTGAGCTTGGAGCGCATATTCACCTATTGGTTGGTTCCCATTTATATGCTGTGGTAGGGCGACTAATAATTCTTCGTTCGTTAAAGGTGTTTTCTTCTTTAAGGCTTTGTATAAAGCTTTTAGACTTTCCCCATCCTGATGAGAATTGGTTAATAGCTCTTCTTTAGTATTTTCTATGGTAGAAGAAATGGTGGTGTTTTCTGATGTTTTTACTTTTTCGGTACTGTTTTCTTTACAAGAAATTATAAGCAATAAAAGAGTCAGTATATAAAGTTGATTTTTCATGATTGTTCTTTTATTCAAGAGTCAATTTTATGGTAGTTGGACTAATGCTTCCTTTAATTTGTTGCCCCTTAGACGGTACCAATTGTAAAATAATTTCAAATGATCTGGCTCCTTTAAGTGGAAGATTAGTATGCCCATTTGATGTAAGTTTTTGTAAAGCAGGAATAGCATCAAAAGCTTCTATAGGCACAAACATATCTCCTGGTATCCAAGGCCATCCACCACGTGAAGTTTCTGAAATAATTTTGCCATTTTGTTTTACCGTGGTTTTCATATCAAAAAGTATGATTCCATCCGATTCAACATTGGTTGACTTAAAATTAAAATTGATGATGTAAACACCATCTTTAAATGCTTTAAACAATGCTACGGGAGTTTTATGTTTTATAGTATTGCTTTTTGTTAATCCTTTTATTGAAAGTTTACCTTCAACCGATTGTGAGAAGGATAAAGAAGTTGTTAAAAGGAAGGCCATTACTACCAAAGTGATTTTTGTTGTTTTCATAATTATTTGTTTTATGTTCGTATTGATTTTTGCTTTACTTTTTATTAAGGATTAACACCTTTCCACAATACACATTAGTTTTTGGGAATCTATTTGATTTTGAACCTCACAAACTTTAATCCTTTCTTTTGGACAAGTGTTTGCGATTTGGTGGTCTTTTGCCATTCCAATTTTCAGGTTGCCAGTCATTCTTACCTTCTGGCTTGTAATTACCAGTAAATTCTTTTTCATCAGCATGCATAACAAATCTAAATTTTCCCGTTTTTCCCATTTTAATTCCCGTTTTGTCCATTTTGACATTGGTTCTCGTATAAGAGCCAATTAGATCTCCAAACTGATACTTACCCACTAAAGTTCCATTAGGAAAAGTTCCCGTATAACTTCCATCGCTCTTCTTTGTGATGTTTACATCCCAATGGTTCCCTAAAAGTGTCGTCTCCCATTTTCCAGTCCAATCATAACTGTATTCTTGGGCATTCGTTGAAAATGTTAGTAAGAAAACAATGCCAACTGCTGCAAAAATTTTAATTGATTTTTTCATGATTTTATATTTTTGAAATAGATTTAATTTTTACAAATGAATATTTCTTAGAGTAAACTAATTAGGTATAAAAAGTGACTTACTTATACCCAAATTATATAGTTTACTGCACCTTAGTCTACTAATTCAAATTGAAGCCAAACCGCAGCTTTTTCTCCTGGATTTCCAATTCTAATAGGACCTTCAAGAACTAATTTTCCTGATATTTTTTGAATATTAGCTAACAACATATTTCCAGCACCGAAATTGTGAAATTTTATATTTTTAGCAATAGTTGTATCATAAAAAGGAGTGTTTTCGTCCAACTTTTTTGCCCCTGATAGTATTTCTAAAACTTCTTTAATATTTACAGAAATGGAGGTGTTATTTGCCAAAACTTTATCTTTTCCGTTGGTGTATTCTTTGAACCAAGTATAGATTTTAAATTTTGCTATTGGGTCCATAAATTCTTGATTGGTAATATTAAATACTAGTGAGTTACTAATATTTCGATTCCTGTTTATTGGTTCATTAGCTTCTCGTATATGAAGTTGATGACTCGCATCACCAGAGATAAGAACATTAGGCATATTGGCTACTTGAACAGGCCCATTTTTTCGTTCAGGAATTGTATTGATGTCTCGGGTAATCCATTTTTTATCTTTCTTGTTCGCATTGTAAACTATATATTGTTGAATAGCATAATCATCGGGATTATCGCCACCACCATCTCTGCCGTTAATATTTTGAATATCTGTTAAGGTAACTTTCAGTTTATAATTATTAACTTTTATTGGAGGAGGTGTGCATAATGATTTGTCGTAATTATAAATTGTTCTTATGGCACATAAGTTTCCATCATTTGCTAAATATCTTAGTGAATAACCAATAGGTTTAGCATTTCCAGTTCCAGAACCTTGAAAAGAATTACTTATAAAAGATTTAAAGCCTTTTTCTAATTCACTAATCGGAACTGCTACTGCTTTCGCTGCATCTTGTGCATTTCCACCATAAATTATAACTTTTGCTTTTGTGGAACTTCTTATTTGACTGCTTTTTAAACTAGCATCAACACCTGCATCATTCACTATTCCATCATATTTTAAAGAAAACGCAGCTTTAATTTCTTGATGTGAAAATTCTGATTCTAAAATTAACAATGCTCTTCTACCGTATTTTACTGATTTTATATAAACTAGATTGGAGAAATCTGTATCATCATTGTTGCCTATGAAAGCATTTTCTGTATTAATAATATCTGAACCTATAGAAAAATAAGTTTGAGAAAAATCAACCAGTAGATAATTGCTTTTATTCGTTTTATCAAATGACATTTCTGCTTTTGCCTTAATGTTGGCTAGGCTATTGTTATAATACCCACTTACCTTTACGGCTAAATCTTCTTCAGAATATATTTCTTTAGTAGTATAAGCCATATCAGCAGCATCAGTTAAAGAAGGTTTTCTTTTAAGTATGGTCACAGCATTATTTAGTTTAGCTATTTCTTCTGGCTTTATTACGTTTACGTATGAATTTCCTGAAGAAACAGTAGCATCTGTGGAGAGGTTTATAGCTTGTCTTGGCTTAACATTGACATTATAGTTTCCATCTAAAACTGATTTTACATCCATGATAACGCCAGGGTATAACCACCCATCATTTGGGACTAGTCCTCCGACAAAATCTAACTCAGTTGTAGAATAATCCATATTATAACTAACTCCAGGACAACCATTACTTCCAGTTATATTTCCTGTTTTTTTCTCATTTATAATATTATTTCCAGTTTTTGTAGCATTAGCGTTTACCTTAATACCTCCTCTTGGTGTTTTGTAAAGCACTTCTTGGATTTGTTCAATTGTAGGCTTTTTATACATAGGTGTTCTTGCCGGATTTGAAGTTTTAATCTTCCGAATTGCGGGATCTTCTGGTTTCTGAATTTGCTTAATAGGAGTAGTTTGAGCAAAAATGCCAGATACCATTAGGAATGACATTGCTAGTATTAGTAGATTTAATTTTTTCATGATTATTAGGGTTTAGATTTTTTAAAAGTTCTTTAAGTATTAATTTGTAGTTACAAAAACACCAAAAACAGCAGCCATTTTGGTGCCATCTGTTATATCTGTTGCCACACCATTCTTCCATATTTTTGCTACTGAAGGATCTGGCTCTCTGTCTAGATTACCTCCTACATACACATCATTTCCAGAAACAAAAACCGAATAAACAATGGAGCGTTCCTCCGTAGTATTTAAAATCACAGCTGGTAAATTGTTTTTCCACATTTTACTAATCCTAAAGGCTCCATTAATTTCATAACCAACAGTGTAAACATCATTGCCTGAAACAAAAACTGATGTAGCAATTTCACTATGAGCTCCGTTAGATAAAGGAATAGGAGTACCGTTTTTCCATATTTTGGCTACAGCTATTGTTCCGTTATATTCGAATCCTGCTACATATACATCATTTCCTGAAACAAAAACTGATTTAGCTTGGGCGTTATTAGTGCCATCAGTGAGGGATGTTTTAACCCCATTTTTCCAAAGCATTACTACACTTTTGGTTTCATTATTTTCAAATCCTGCTACATACACATCATTGCCAGACACAAAAACCGACTGTGCTAAGGCATGATTTTCGCCATCTGTCAAAGCCGTTTTCACTCCATTTTTCCAAAGTGTTGCTGCGTTTTTAGTTCCATTAATTTCACGGCCGACAACATAAACATTCTCTTCCGAAACATTTATCGAAAAAGATTGGGCAGCGTTAGTGCCATCCGTTAATGATGTTTTTACACCATTTTTCCATAGGATTGCTGTATTAATTATTCCATTGCTTTCATACCCTACTACATATACATCACTACCTGAAACGTAAATAGAGTTAGCTATGGTTTCGTTGGTATCATCGTTTAATGCTATAGCCACTCCGTTTTTCCAAATTGTGGCAACGTTATTTATACCACTATATTCATAACCAACAGCGTAAACATCCGTTATTGGTTCTACTGCTATAGGTTCTGTTTTATCATCGTCTTTGCTACATGACAATGTGAAACAGATAAGTAATAAAAGGCCAAGGAGTTTTAATATTGTTTTCATCTTTTTTTATTACGATTTGTTTAATTTTTGGTTACAAAAACGCTGTAAACACTAGCTTCAAATTTTCCATCTGTTAACACTGTTTCTACACCATTTTTCCAATATTTCGCAACGATATTATCGGTTAAAAGCATTCGGTCATTACCTCCCACGTAAACATCGTTTTTTAAAACAAAAATGGAATAAGCGATGGAAAAGACGGCTGTATTGTTTACGTCTACAGCAGGCAACTTGTTTTTCCATATTTTGCCAAATTGAGAGAAACCACCATCGTTTGAATAGCCAACAGTATACACATCATTATCTGAAACATAAACGGATACTGCACTTGCATTATCATTATTATTGGATAGTGACTGAGCAATGCCATTTTTCCATAATTTGGCTACAGCTTTGCCGTCAGAAGTATATTCTTGTCCTGCAATATATACAGCACTTCCAACAACGTAAACAGAGGATGCATATGAAGTAGTAGTTTCATCCGCTAAAGCGGTTTTTACCCCATTTTTCCATAGTATGGCTTGGTATTTATTGGTTGTTCCATTTCTTTCGGCTCCAACTACATACACATCGTCAGCAGTAACATAAACTGAACTTGCATAAGCATGTGTAGCTCCGCTAGTTAAGGGTGTTTTTATTCCATTTTTCCAAAGCACAGCTCTATTATTTGTTCCATTTTTTTCTTGTCCTGCCACATATACATTCTTATCAATTACGTAAACTGAATTTGCATAGGCACTTGAAGCTCCATCTGTTAAAGGTGTTTTCACTCCGTTTTTCCATAATGTAGCTTTTGTATTTGTTGCAGAATCTTCGGAACCTACTACGTAAACATCATTTCCTGCAACATATATAGATGAGGCATTAGAATAATAAGTTCCATCTGTCAAGGGAGTTGCTACTCCGTTTTTCCATATTTTTGCAACGGATACAGAACTATTAGATTCATACCCAACAGCATATACATTTGTTACTGGTTCTACGATAATAGGTTCTGTTTTATCATCGTTTTTACTACATGAAAATGTAAAGGAGCTAAGTAGAATTAGAACTGATATTTTTAGAATAATTTTCATTTTTTTTGGATTATAGATTTTTTAGTTGGTAGTCACAAAAACCGAAGTAACAATGGCATTGTTTGTACCATCTGATAAATTAGTTGGCTCACCATTTTTCCATAGTTTAGCGACATGTACAGTTCCATTATATTCGAAACCACCAATATATATATCGTTATTTGAAGCATACACCGAATAGGCATTAGCTCTATGTGTGCCATTGGTTAACGGAGTAGCCACTCCATTTTTCCAGAATTGTGCAATGGTTATTTCACTTCCAGGGACATATTCACTCCCTACGATATATATATTTTCTTCAGAAACAAAAACAGACCTAGGCTCTGGAAAGTGAGTTGCGCTTAAAGTTGAAGCTATTCCATTTGTCCAAAGTTTTGCTGTAAAGAGATCAGGGGTGTTTTCATTACCAACTATAAATACATTATTCTCGTTTACAAATACAGATCTTCCATCAACATATTTGTTGGTGTCTCCAATTGAAGTTGCAATTCCGTTTTTCCAGAGTTTGGCAATTGGCGAATCATCAATTTCTTCATAGCCAACTGCATACACATCATTGTTATAAACGAAAATTGAATTTACATTACTAACATTATTCGATAAATAAGTTGCTATACCATTTTTCCAAATTATAGCACTACCATTTTGTTCTTTACCTCCTACATACACATCGTTACCTGATACGAATATGGTATTAACAAAAGTTGAATTAGCACCATCTGTCAATGAAGTGGAAACGCCATTTTTCCAAATTTTTGCAATGTGTTTTGACCCATTGTATTCAGACCCTCCTACATAAACATCATCTCCTGATACATACATCGTTTCCGTCACAACAGACGTAGTATTCGTGAGGTTTAAAGGAGTGGCAACATCATTTTTCCAAACATTTACAGTAAAATTTGTGCCATCGTACTCACGTACTAGTGCATAAACGTTCGTTACAACTTCGTTTTCTGTTTCCTCTATTTCAATTGGATCGTCATCATTTGATTTATTACATGAGAAGCTAAATGTTAATAGAAATAGTAATGCAAGTAGTCTTATTTGTGTTTTCATTTGTCGTTATTTATTTGTTTTAAAGGTCAAATGCAATTCGCCAAGAAACATATCGGTTGGAAGCAACCTTCTTTGATGGCTCATTTCATAATCAGTATGTTTTTAAATATTTTTAAACCAGATTTTAAATTTATCTCCTAAAAAAGGCACCGTACTTTCTTTGCCATTAATGGCATTCATTAATCCTATAATCCACATATAAAGGAGCACGAAAATGCCGAGGATATTTATGATCCAGCCTAAGATGGGAATCATACCTACAACTCCTAAAGCGAGACCTGTTAATGCCAATCCTAGGGATTGTTTAATGTGGTAGGATGCAAAAGCATCTTTCTTGTCATTGTTCATCACAAAGGCGATGATTAATCCAATGATGGTGATGTAGGCAATAATGGCTGTATTTTTGCCTTCATTGGCAACGGTGCTATTGTTTTCTGTTGTTTCCATGTTAATTAGTTTTAGGGTCCATTGTGTTATAGTCTGATTTATGTATTGTTTTTTGAACTTCTTCGAGTCCAATACATTCCATTGTTGCACTCATTTTATCCTTTTTTAAATCGGTCATTTGCATTTCTAGCATCAAAACATAATCATCCTCGCCAAAATAATTTTTCAATCCTGGGGGTATATTTTTGTTCTTTTTTTTGTAGATATCATTAAAACTCACTGGAGCGTCGGCAGTAAAATACATGCTGATTTCATAGCGATTGTTGGTAGCTTTTACACCTGTGCAGTTATATCCCATAATTTCTTTGTCGGGTAAAGATTCATAAGCGAAGTCCTCAGATTTGTCATCAGTTTCTTCTAAATCCAAATCATCAGGCATGCTATTCGTCATCATTACTGAGTTTTTGTCAGATAACATATACATTACAGAAATTTTGCGACCGTTGTCCATTACGGTGAACATAGTTTCCATAAGTGGGGTAGTAAAGCCGAAGTAAGGCTGACCTGGTTGTAAAAAGTAGTCTAATACCATATCGCCTTCTTTAGTTTTCATGTTTAAAGAGTATTTCCAACTAAACTCATAAGAATCAGGTACAAGGTTTGGATCTGCTTTTCCTTTTCCCATAGAAAAAGGATTGATTTCAAAGGCCTTATCTAAGGAGTTAGATGCTTTTTCGGCAACTTTGTTCGCCGTTTTTTCCACAACAACTTGTTCTGTCTTTTCCTTAATGCGGTTTTTTAATTTTTTAAAGAATTGTGCTTCAATTTGTTGTACGTTTCCTACTAATGCGAGTAAGAATACTACTGTGATTGCTATTTTTTTCATGATTATTATGTTTTTCATTTATCTTTAGTCAGAACAAAAAATGGATTGTTAACATTTTTTTTTAAAAAAATTAACTTTGTTGTAAATTCATTAGTAGGTTTCTAAAAAGGAAGATGGAAGAAAATCACGTAAAGGCATTACTGCATAGTGACCCAATAGAAGTAAGTAAGCTCTATAACAGTAATAGGGAAGCCTTTCTGAATTTTGGTAAAAAGTATGGTTTGTCGTATGATGATCTATGTGATATTTACCAAGAAGCTTTTATAGCACTTCGAAAACATGCTTTGAATGGTAAATTAGATACAGTAAACAGCTCTTTGAAAACGTATCTTTTCGGAATTGGAAAATTTATGATTTATGATGTACTAAAAGAAAAAAAGAAAACAACAGAGTACAATCCTTCTAAACTTGGCATTCATGATGCTATTGAATTAGTTTCTACTGAAATTGAACGTGAAGAATTAAGCCATGAACAAGGATTATTACATACTTATTTTAAAAAATTAGGCAAAAAATGTCAAGAGATGTTAACCTTATTCTATTCTAGGGGACTAAGTATTGATGAAATTGTGGAGCATACAGATTATACCGATGGCAGCGTTGTTCGAAGTCAGAAATCTAGATGTTTAAAAACCCTGAAAGACATGATTAAATCATAGCCTATGACGAAGCAAGAAGATTTAATTGAAAAATATATTCAAAACAGACTTTCTCCTGAGGAAGAGTTGTTGGTGGATGAACTCCTACAAAATGATAGTATTTTTGAGAGAGAATTTACGCTACATGCCAATTTTAAAGAGGTAATTAAGAAGGATGACGATGATAATTTTAGAAATTTAATTTCAGAATTAGAATCTAGGGCCAAAATTGAAAGCCCAATGCCGCGACGCACTTATATGAAATGGTTAGCTGCTGCTAGTATTGTTTTACTCCTCGGTTTAAGTTACTTTTTATCCATGGATCAAAAAGCTACTTCCAATGAGCTTTTTGCTAATTATTTTGAACCCTACCGTAATGTGGTACAACCATTAGAAAGGGGAAGTGATCAACAAGATGAAAAATCTCTTGCTTTCATAGCCTATGAAAAAGGGGAGTATGATAAGGCAATAGTCTTGTTTTCAGAATTATATACTACGACTAAAGAACCCTATTATTTGTTCTATAAAGCTAATGCCTTGCTGAAATTAGAAAGGGCTAATGAAGCAGTTCCTTTGTTATTAGAACATCTTCAAACTAAAGACACGTTAACGGAGAAAACAAACTGGTATTTAGCATTGGCTTATTTAAAACTAAACGATAAAACTAATGCACGAATAACCTTAGAAAAGGTAATTTCTGATGGAAATTATAAAACTGTAGAAGCTCAAAAACTACTTAATGAGTTTAAATAATTTTTTGTAAACCAGCCATATTAGTACTATTCCAACAAGAGTCAAAATTGCCCATAAAAAATAATTAGAGGTGCTTAAAGGAATTGTATTGCCTGTTATAACAATGCCCGACCAGTAATAAGGGTGCCTTAAAAATGCATCACCGTTTGAATTAAGGTAGCTTAGTTTTGCTTGTCGCAATGCTTCTTTTTTACTTAATCCATCACTCAAATTTTTATAGAAAGATTTCATGATTTCAGAAGTACTTTGATCGTTAATTTTCCATAAAGTGGTCACTATTGATGGCACACCTGCATAATTAAACCCCCTTGCTAAACTTAACATTCCTTCTCCTTTTTGAAGTTTTCCAAAACCAGTCTGGCATGCACTCAAAGTTACCATATCGGCATTTATCTGGTAATTATACAAGTCTTTCACATATAGTAAATTAGAAGCATTGTCACTATTTTCAAATGCTAAATAGGAATAATCAGGAAATTCATCATTAGCTGATGCATGTGTCGCAAAATGTATCAAATTATAGGTACTTAAGTTTTCTCTAAAATTTGCTATACTTGCCCTATTGCCATCATAAATTGTGCCTTTGAAATATGCTGAGATATTCTGTGCCTCTTTTCCATTATAAATTAAAGGACTCATCTCAGATCTATCATGAATTGTATTGTTTGTAGCAACTGATTCGCTAAAATGGGGAGCAAAAATCATCAAATTATTACTACTTTTCACTTTCATATTATTTTGTTCTTGAAATAATGTAGCCGAACTAGCATAACTAATACTATAGTCATAAAGTACATATGACTTTTCATTAGTCGCATCTGTTTGAAGCGCATCAAACGGAATATAATTTAGAACATCATCAGCCAGAATTACAATATCTGAAGTTTTGTTGCTTTTTAGCGCAGGCTCTAAAACCGATTTGTAAATAAGGTTACTATTTGTACGATAAACCGTTCTATCTTCTATATTTGGTTTTGATAGCTGCCTATAAAAATCGGTAATTGTATTTTTAAGATATTCATTAAACGGTAACTTATAAAAGGCATTTTTTTCATGAGTGAGTACGGTTAAAAATATTGAGTTTTCAGTGACCAAATAACTGAGTATAGCCTGATCAGAATTTAATTCTTTTTTTAAATCCTGTGCTGAAATAACGTCAGATTTATACTTTAACGCATAGTATTTTGGATAGTTATGTTCTAATTTTGCAATATAGTCGTAGTATTTTTTTTTGGTTAAAAACAAAGAATCTACCAGAGCAGATTTTTCATTCTGACTAGAATTAAAAACTTCTTCATCTAAACGCGAAATTTTAGCTCTATAAATTTGCCCCTCACTAATGATGTGATTGGGTATATTTCCGTATTTAGTTGCTTCCGAATTTCTATGAGCCTCTAATAGCGCTATACTTTTGCTTTTTTCTATAAAGAAAAAGGCATCATCAATGTACTTACTTTCTTTGCTATACTGATATAATTCGTATGAAATTAGAACCATAGTTTGAATGGTAGGGTAGGTTTCGTTAACCAAAAATTCTTTATCTAATTTGCTTTCAAATTCAGGCCTTAAAACGTCCAAAGTTTTTATGATAGCTTTAGAGGTATTATTCGCCGTTTTCAAATATTTGATGTCATTAGTTAGGGTATAGGCATCAAATAAAGCATTGAGTTTTTCTTTTAAAATACTAATTAAAACCGTTTTCGAAAGCGCCTTTTCTGGATTAGGATTAGAATTATAATTTAAATCGTCATAACCTTTTTCTAACTGTATTAATGCCAATTGATATTGCTCTAAACCTTGTGGTATTTTTTGTTGAATTATAAACACTTTGCCTAATTTGGCATAGGCTATCGCTAGATCTTGATGCTTTTGATACTCACGATACTTATTTATTTTTAATAATCCATCACGATAATAAGCAACAGCCTTAGTATAATCTTTAAGTCCGGAATAGGCATCTCCATAAATTAAATCTACATCTCTTGAAAAAGGATTGTCTTCTGAATAAATATGGGCACTTTCATTTAAAGTGGTTATGGCCAATTTAAACTTACCTTGTTTAATATAATTTGTAGCCAAAAGTAAATAGGTAGAGAGAATTCTATTCTTGTAACTTGGGTCTTTTATTTTAGAATTATAAAAGGATAGTGCTTCGGTTAGTAATACGTTTGCCGCTTTAAAATCTTTTTTGTCTTCATAAACCTGAGAAAGTAATTTTTTGGAATTCATCATTGAGGACTCCCAATCATCAATACTATCTTTATGCGTTGAAACTAAGGAAATATTCTTTTGTAAATTGTATTCTGCTAATTCATATTTACCGGTATGTTTATAAATAACTCCTATAAAACTATATAAACTAGATAGTGTTGCCAAATCACTTTGGGTTCGTTTGTTTTCAGGAATTGCATTCAGTTTGGTAAAAAGCTCTTGGAAGTATTTTTTGGAGGTAGCATAATCTTTTATTTTGTAATGGTAATTACCTTTATCAAATAGTAAATAATCTTTATAGTAATTGATGTTGGGTAAGCTTTCAAAGCGCTTGTCAAATTGTATTAAGCTGTCTTCTAATTTTAAGTTTTTTTGATAATTTTTTAAATCGTAATAATGTCCGTTGGCATTCATTAAATACAAATACGCACTAAGCATATATTCTAATTCATTCTCTTTATTTGCTAACTGAATGGTTTTTTCATAGTAATGATACGCACTATCTTTATTCGCATAATGATAATTATAAGCCTTGCCATAGGCTTCTTCTAGTTCGGTGCTTTGTGCAGTGCTAGACTGTAAGCATAAGACGATATAGAAAAGGAGTAAAACAGGATACTTCATAAAAAAAGCCCTCCTTTTTACGGAGAGCTTAAATATACTGATTTTAAGCAATTTATAATCCAATAACAGGTGTAGGAATGGTTATTTCGCCGAAAACTTTTATTTTAAGAGTTGTGTACATTACACCTTCATCCTTAAAGTCGGATTTTAGTTGCAATGCACTTTGACTAAAGGAGTCTTCAACAGGTAGAAATGTTGTATCAACTAATTCATTCTTATAATTTTTTACAATAACCTTTGAAACTATTAATTCTTCTCCTACTACTATGATTGTTTTTGAAGTCAATTTTCGTTTAGGATTACAATTATTCTCGATATCGCTTAGACAAGGCTGTGGTGGTATTGGACCACGAGGTCCAACAATAGGTTTTATTATCATTAAAAAATCAAGAAACCGATTTAATTTTTCAATTTCAATCTGAATTTTCTCTATTTGTGCCATAGCCTCTTTGTCGCCATTTTCGAATGCAACAACGTGTTTTGTTTTTTCTAGATTTAATCTTTTAATCTCGGCCTCTGCACTTGAATAATAGATTTGTGGCCCGTTGAGCTCATAATTGTCTTGCTCTACTGAAGCCTTAGCATTTATAGAAGTTAATTCTTCTTGCGATGTTTGCTCTTGATTGCTGCACGACAGCATAATAAAAGCACTTAGAAATAGTGTTAATAAAGTCATTTTTTTCATTTTATGTTCGATTAATTTATAGTTAGTCCTTTTCGTTTTTAAGATGTTAACATGCAACAGAGAAAAATTTATTCTCTGTTAATAGTATAAAAGTTAATGGGGGAGTTGGTGACAAGTAAAAAAACTATTATTAAAAAATAGTTGCACTAATTTTAATCAAAAGTCCGATGGTATTCAGCTACGGATACTCAATAGTACAAAAAATAATAACACGTTGAACTTAATTTTTAAGCCTAAGAAATAGGTTATAACTAATTTAAAACTCCATATTTTTATGTATGTACCACCTTTTTAAACTGTTATACAACATAAATAGTGGTTCTTTTATCGAAGATAATAGATTTACATTCATAAAAAACCAAACCACATATTCATGAAAAAAATAGCTATAGTTTTTGTATTTACACTTTTAGGATTAGCAACATACGGTCAACAAGGAATGAAATTCGGTGTTCAAGGAGGCATACCTTTGGAAAATTTTAATGACCAAATAGGTGTTGTTCTTGGAGTAGATTTTGGTCATATGTGGGCCTTAGGTGAAGTAGTAGATGCTGGAATTATGGTTGGGTATATTCATGGATTTCCTGAAAAATTCGGTACTGAAGATGCTTTAATTGATTTGCCAAGCATTCAATTTCTGCCAATTTCGGCTGCCGTAAGAGTGTGGACTTCAAATTCATTTTCATTTGGCGGTGAAATTGGGCAGGCTATTGGCTTAAATAATGGTAACGATGGGGGATTATACTACAGGCCACAAATTGGTTATCTTATGGGGCCAAACACAGAGGTGAATTTGTCGTACACGACTGTACAATTAGAAAATACTTCTTGGAATACGGTTACTGTTGGTTTTTTATACACATTGGTACTTAAGCGCCCTTATTAATTTTCTTATCTATTGTTAATACTTCATAAATTTAATTCATATATTTCTGTTTAAAGTTACAGTTTTGATGCTGTTATTCTTGTTGAAAAAAAAATAGGAGCAAGAATGTTGTTGAAAATTCTTACTTTTTAATTTAAATTACTGTATTTGTAGTCTTTAACTTATATATTTACAAACTATTATAGTTGGTTTTAATAGTACTTCACCTTATTTTCTTTGTTGATAATAAAAACATTAAACACTTTTAAATCAATAGATTAAATTTTGTAAATTTATAAGAGAGCCTAAAATTGCTTTTTTTTAATTTTTATAGGGTCATGTTTTAAACAAACCTTTCAACCCTGAATAACCAGAAAATTGTGAATACAGCAATAAAAGAAGACTTAAATGATTTGGTGATGATTGCGGCTACCCTTTGCAATTGTACTGTAGGGTTGATTACTTTTGAAAATGAAGAGTATCAACATCTTAAGTTTAATTTTGGATTATCAAAATCTAATAGGATACTACGTAATTCTGTTGATGTTTCACTTTTAAAAAATACAGATGATATTACAATCATCTATGATCTTAAACAACATGTTTTTTCTTCTGAGAGTTCATTTAATGCAAGTGAATCGCCATACGTATTTTATGTAGGTTGCCCTCTTATAGCTCAAAATGGAGCGTATATTGGTTCTTTAAGTATTTGGGATACAAAACCGAATAAATTGTCTGGATCTCAAAAAAAATCATTGCAGGTTATAATCAAGCAGATTATAAAATTATTGGATTTGAAAAATAAGCCGAAATCAAATGATTTAGACGTAAAAAACAGAGATGCCGATCAATTTTTTAAAAATAGGGTAAGAGATAAACATATAGGTGCTTGGGAATTGGATATCCACACTTCTAATTTTAAAGTAGATCAACTTTTTGCGGAGCTACTAGGGTATAAATTAGCCGATTTACAGCAGCTGAATTTAAAGTCATGTGTGCATATTTTTCATCCAGATGATTTTCCTAACTTTAGGAAGTTGGTAAAAGATATTTACAATAAGAAGATACATAAATTTGCTCAAGAATTTAGGGTAAAGCACAAAAACGAACGATGGGTTTGGGCTTCAATAAAGGCACAAGTAGTTAAATCGGACAATGAGGACAACCCATTAGTAATATCAGGATCGTTAATAGATATTAATGAGCAAAAAATTAAAGAGTTTCAACTAAATGCTATTTTAGATAATGTTACTTGTGCTGCTTTTCGTCATATAATATATCCAGACGGAAGTCAGCAAACAGTTAATATTAGTAAGGGAGCATTTAAATTATGGGGATTAACTGATGAAGAAATTTTTGAAGACCATGATAATATTTGGAAATTAATTCATGAAGACGACATAGATTATTTAGGTGCCACGGTACAGGAATCTGCTAGCACTTTAAAGGAGTGGAAAGCAGAATGGAGAATCAACCATCCAGATGGGAGTATAAAATGGCATAGGGGGCAGGGTATTCCATTAAAAAACAAAGATGGTAGTGTGAGCTGGGATAGTGTAGTTATAGATATCACAGCTGATAAAAATAAGGAAGAAAACCTTAAGGAAATCAATATAAAATTAAATCAGGCACAAAAAATAGCCAAATTAGGATATTGGCAATGGGATCTTGCGACTAGGACAGGCTTATGGACTGATCAGGTTTATAAGATTTATGGTATAGAAAAAACTGATGTTCAGCCTAAAGCCGAAGATATTCTAGATACCGTTTTTCCGGAAGACTTAGATATCATTAATGAGAAACGTAAAAATGCACTTGAATTTGATCAGGAGTTTGCTATTGAAGGCCGCATTCGACTTCGAGATGGTACTATTAAATGGGTACGACAAATAGGGCATTATACTAAAGATTCCACAGGTGTGCCTATTAGCTATGAAGGAACAATTCAAGATATCACAGAGAGTAAATTAGTTTCTCTTGCGCTGGAAGAGAGTATACAACGCTATACTTATGTAACTAAAGCAACCTCTGATGCTATTTGGGATTTAGATTTTTTGAAAGGAAAACTATATTGGGGTGAGAATTATAAAAAGCTATTTGGACATCCTTCTTTGGATTCGGCTGAAGATGATTTAGCCTATTGGGAATCAAAAATACACCCTGATGATAGGGAAAGAGTAATTGAAAATTTTAATGCATGCATTAAAAATGGAGTGGTAAAATGGGAAGAAGAATATCGCTTTATAAATGTGAATAATGAATATTCTAATGTTGTGGATAGAGCTTTTGTTATCAGAAATGATAAAGGGGAAGCTGTTAGAATGGTGGGAGCCATACAAGATGTAACGGAGAAATTACAAGCATTCGAAGAAATTAAACGATCTAATGAACGATTTGAAAAAGTCGCTGATGCTACAAACGATGCTATCTGGGATTGGGATTTAGTTCATAATGTGCTATATCAAGGGCCAGGGTATTTTAAATTATTTGGTCATAAACCAATAGATAGCAATGGGGATTTATCTTCATGGCAAAAATTTGTTCACCCAGATGATTTATCATTGGTAATGGGTAATGCTCAAAAAATTCAGCAGAGTAAAACGGAGACTTATTTCAATACAGAATACCGTTATTTAAAAAGCGATGGCACTTATGCCAATGTTATAGATAGAAGCAGAGTTATAAGAAATAAGGATGGTGAAGCTATTAGAATGGTTGGGGCAATGCAAGACGTTACTGAAAGTAAAATGTATGAAGAATCGCTAAGGCTATTAAATCATGATTTAGAGAAACAAGCACGAGAACTTTACCACTATAATGAAGAACTGGAACAATTTGCCTACGTTGTTTCTCATGACCTTCAAGAACCTTTACGGATGATCTCCAGTTTTTTAATGTTATTAGAGAAAAAATATAATGACGTTCTTGATGATGAAGGGAAAAAATATATATATTTTGCTGTTGATGGTGCCAAGCGAATGCGGCAAATTATACTTGATCTGTTAGATTTTTCAAGAGTTGGAAGAACAGATGAAGAGTTAGAGACCATAGATTTGAACGAATTGGTTGCTGACGTTCAATTAATATTTAGACAAGAAATAGAAAATAAAAATGCCAAAATACAGACAAACCCATTGCCAGTTATACAGAACTATAAGATTCTTTTAGATCAATTATTTCAAAATCTTATAGGTAATGCGCTTAAATATCAAAAGGAAGGAGAAATACCCATTATTGATATTTCGCATGAAGATCTTGGAACACATCATCAATTTATAGTGTCTGATAACGGTATTGGAATTGATTCTGAGTATTTTGATAAAATTTTTGTAATTTTTCAGCGTTTGCATGGAAGGAATCAATATAATGGAACAGGAATAGGTTTGGCATTGGTTAAAAAGATTGTAGATAACCTTCAAGGTAAAATTTGGGTAGAAAGTGATCTTAATGTAGGGTCTAAGTTTATTTTTACAATTAAAAAGAATAGTAATTATTAAAACAAAACCTTATGAAAAGTATCACAATTTTACTAGTTGAAGATAATGAAGGAGATGTTTTACTCACGACAGAAGCTTTGGTAAGTTGTAAAATTACCAATAAATTAAAAGTGGTGAATGATGGCGAAGAAGCGCTGAACTTTCTAAATAAAAAGGGTCGTTTTGTGAATGAAACGCTACCTGATTTAATATTGTTAGATGTTAACCTACCCAAAAAAAACGGGCATGAAGTTTTACATGGAATTAAAACCAACAGTAAAATTAAACACATACCTGTAATTATGTTAACGACATCATCATCTATCCTAGATGTGAAAAAGGCATACTCCAATTATGTGAATTGCTATATTACCAAACCAGTAGAGCCTCAAGATTTTATGAAGGCCGTTTCAGAAATAGAGAATTTCTGGATCAATGTTGTTGAACTACCTCAATAGGTCTTTTTTATGATTAAAGATAAATTAACATATTCAATATTAATTATTGAGGATAATCCTGGAGACCTTTTTATTTTTCAAGAATACCTAAGAGATCAAATATTAAACCCCAGTATACATACAGCGCTTAATTTTAAAGAAGCTGAGACAATGCTTAGTTCTAATGAAATTAATTTTGATATCATTTTTTTGGATTTGTCTTTACCTGATAAAAAAGGCGTTGAATTAATACATGAAATTGTAAGGTTAAGCCATCAAACACCTATTGTTGTTTTAACAGGGTATTCAGATATACAATTCGGTATAAAATCTTTACATCTTGGTGTTTCAGATTATTTGATAAAGGATGAGATTACTTCTTTAACCCTCTACAAGAGTCTTAGATATAATATTGAGAGAGGTAAATATATCATTCAGTTAGAGCAATCTGAGAAAAGGTATATGGATTTGTTTCATTTAAGTCCACAACCAATGTGGATCTATGACATAGATACCTTGTGTTTTTTAGATATAAATAATGCTGCTATTGAACATTATGGATTTTCATATGAAGAATTTTTAGCAATGTGTATTACAGATATAAGGCCAAAAGAGGATGTAAATCTAATGATGGAAGTAGTGAATGCTACAAAGAAAAAAAGAGATAGAAAATACAATGGCTTTTTTAAACATCAAAAAAAGAATGGTGAAATTATAACTGTCGAAATTACTAGTAATCTTTTTGCACATAATGGTAAAACGGTTCGAATTATATTGGCTAATGATATTACTGAACGTTTAGAATATGTAAAGGCAATTGTTGACCAAAATAAAAATTTAAAAGAAATTGCATGGGTGCAATCACATGTGGTTAGAGCACCATTGGCAAGAATGATGGGGCTAATTAAAGTGCTGCAAAATAACACTGATGAAGTTTCTCATGATAATGATTTTTTGTTTGATGAGTTGCTAAAATCAGCAGATGAATTAGATGTCATTATTCGAGAAATTTCTGATAAGGCTTCAAAAATTGAAATAAATAATAGGAAATATGACCTTGGAAATATTACTAGTTGATGATGATATAGTTGTACAATATTTGCATAAAGCAGTATTGTCAAAATGTAATTTTCCAGAACAGAATTTCTTTTCTGATGGGCAATTAGTGCTAGATTATATTCTAAAAAATAGGGATGAAGAAATTTTATTTTTAATTTTTTTAGATATAAATATGCCAGTCATGAATGGGTGGGAATTTTTAGATGAATTAAAAAATAATACAATCAAACCATTACTCAAAGTGGTCATTGTAACCTCTTCTATTGATAGTTCAGATAAAGAAAAAGCTGAAAAATATCAAGAAGTATTTCAATTTATGGAAAAACCTTTACAACAAGAATTAGTGTGTAATTTAAAAAATGATCCAGATTTAGCCGCTTATCTAAATTAGAAGTAAAAATGGACTTCTCAAATAAGTGTAAATTTTTATTTTTTATTTACTAATCCTTTTGTGAACTCATTTAAAGTTTCCACTTTTTCTTCAAAATCTCCTTTTATTGTTTTTCTGAATTCATTTAAATTTTTCACCAAATCATCAATATTGTCAGGAATAACATCCTCAAAAAATTGACGTAATCTTTTTGCTGTTGTTGGCGATTTTCCGTTAGTTGATATCGCCACTTTTACATTTCCTTTGGTAACAATACCACCCATATAAAAATCACAAAAAGGAGGATTATCTGCAACGTTCACCAAAATATTTTTAGCCCTACAGTCATGATATACTTGCTCATTAACTGAAACCATATCTGTAGTAGCAATCACCATATGTTTATTTTCTAAATAACTGTTGTTATATTCAGAGACGTTCATTTTAATGTTGTACTTACTTGCTAAGGCAATAGTCTCTTTTCTGAACATAGTCGAAACTAGTTCAACTTGTGCATCGGGACTTGATTTTAATAAAAAGGTTAATTTCTCTAAGGCAACATTCCCACCTCCTACGATGAGTATTTGTAAATTAGAAACTTTTAAAAATACGGGATAAAGAGTGTTGCGTTCCATCTTAAAGTGTTTTTTTTGAAATAACGGTATTCATGAATTTTAGTTCTGCAAATGCTTTTTGTGAAAAATTAAAAAGACTTAAGGAGCGATCTAAATTTTGGTTATCGTAAACAACTTTGTAATATCTGTCGTTGTCTAGATAGTCTGTCAATGCTCTTATTCCATGTAAAAAGGGCATTAATACAGCACCCAAAGATAAAGTTTCAATCTCTTTTTTTGTCAATATAATACCAGAATTAACTAAGCCATCTATAAAAGATATAAATAATTCTTTTTCAAATGTAATTTTTGAATGATCTTTTTCATCTTCACTAGCAGTGTTGGTTAATGTACGTACAGCATCTCCAAAATCATAATAAAAATGGCCTTTCATTATAGTGTCTAAATCAATTAAACATAAAGCTTTTTGCGTTTGTTTTGAGAATAAAATGTTATTCAATTTTGTATCATTATGGCAGATTCTAATTGGTAGGTTATCTATATGAAGTGCTTTAATCTGCGGAATCATTTTAAGGGCAAAATCGATTGCCTCTTTAGCTGTATTCTTTTTTGAATGTTCAGCATTGGTTAATGCTTCATGAAACTGATACTCACGTAAGGTTAAGTCATGAAACCTTGGAATCGTATCTGAAAATTTATGAGCATCTACATGTTGTAAGGCATTATGAAATGTTCCTATAATTCGCCCAGCTTCAAAAGCAATTACCTTATTCTTAGTTGTATTATACGTGATACTTTCGGCTATATAGGTCATTAGTCTCCAAAAGCAACCATCTTTAGATAAGTAGGATGTATTAGATTTGGTTTTGACTAAATTTATTGACGTATAGTTTTCTGTTTTTAAAAAAGGCAACGCAAGGGCGATATTTTGCATAAGTCCTTCAATATCTTCAAAAATTTTATGATTAATTCGTTGTAAAACATACACTGGTTGCTGTTCAAGAGATATTACATACGTATCATTTATTAAACCATTATTTAAAATAGAAATTGAATAGTTTTTTTGGGCTATTTCAAAATCATGTAATATTAAGTTTAGTTGATAATTTAAATTTTCATGCATAAGGAATAGACCATAATGGGGAGGGATATTGACCCTCTTTTGTTATTTGATTTAAATGGTCAACCGCTTTTTTGCGATCGGCAGCATAAGTAATTCCAAACCAATTACTTTCAGATGGAATAACTTTTACTTTGGCAGCCTTAGATTGTATAATTTCTTGAATGACCAATGGTAAATAAAGTTCACCTTTCGCAATTTTTTCCCTGTCTTTTAAAAATAGTCGCAATGCTTGTTCAATTTTTTCAAAAATAGTAGGTGTACAAACCCAAAAATTCATACTCACTTGCTCTTCTCCTGTAAAAGTTTTTTTCGAACCTAAATCAATAATGTTATTTGCTTTTAGCGCTAATTGTAAAGTTTCTGATATGGAAATTAAAAGGTCATTATTTGTTTTGCAAATACCTCTTGAAACTGAGCCATTATCGGAGAGCGTATTTTTTAACGTATAGCTTATTAAAGCATACACCGACTGATCTACATATTTTTCATAAAAGGCGAAAGCTTTTTGATACGCTGGGTAACCATAAAAATCATCGGCATTTACTACAGCAAATGGTTTAGTTATAATATGGCGGGCCGACCAAACGGCGTGGGCAGTACCCCATGGTTTTTCTCGGTCATCAATAGCACTACAGTTTTCCGGAAGGTCTTCTTTATTTTGGATAATTACATCTAGCTTTATGTTTTTTGGAAGTCTTTTTTCTAAGTAGTTCTGTGTAAAATCTTTTTTATCCTTTTGGGTGATGACTACAATATGATTGAATCCACTTTTGAGCGCATCGTAGATACTATATTCCATTAGGAATTCATTTTCTGGTCCTAGAGGGTCGAATTGCTTAAGTTTGCCATAGCGGCTTCCGCTACCGGCAGCCATTAGTAACAATATCATAGTGCTATGTTTTTAGTAAAAATAAGTTTTTGCATTTAAAATTACTTTTATTTTTATTAAATCATTTATGAAGTGGATTGAAATTAATAGCTGTAGATTTTATAATTTAATAGCTTCTACCACCAAATAACTAAACTTATGAATTCAAGAAGAAAATTTATTCAAAAAACTGCCTTGATAGGTACTGGAGTTGCTTTGTCTCCTTCAATGACCTTCGGTATTTTTAATGCAAATCAAAATAATAAGCTTAATGTTGGTTTAATTGGAGTAGGTTTAAGGGGAGCTAATCACCTTGAGAATTTGCTCTTAAGAAGTGATATAAATATTACTGCAATTTGTGATATAGATTCTAATCGTATAGAAATTGCCAAAAAATTACTTGAGAAATCAAATGCAAAATCTCCAAAAGTATTTGGGAGTAATCCATATGATTATAGAAATTTATTAGAATTAAAAGAGGTCGATGCTGTACTTATCGCAACGCCATGGTTATGGCATACACGTATGGCCGTTGATGCTATGAAAGCTGGAAAATATGCAGGAGTGGAAGTTTCTGCTTCTTCTACTTTAGAGGAATGTTGGGATCTAGTAAATACTCATGAAGCAACAGGAACCCATATGATGATTCTCGAGAATGTAAATTATCGACGAGATATTATGGCTGTTTTAAATATGGTCAAGCAAGACGTTTTTGGAGAGCTTGTTCATTTTAGATGTGGTTATCAACACGATTTAAGGTTTGTAAAATTTAATGATGGAAAAACGGCTTATGGCAAAGGAGTGGAGTTTGGTGATAAGGGGATTTCAGAATCTAAATGGCGAACAGAACATTCGGTAAAAAGAAATGCTGATGTATATCCAACTCATGGTCTAGGGCCAATAGCGGTAATGGCAGATATTAATAGGGGTAATAGGTTTGTTTCGATGACTTCTTCCGCATCTAAAGCAGTCGGATTACACAATTATATTGTTGATAATGGTGGGGTGGACCATCCAAACGCAAAAATTAAATTTAAGCAAGGAGATGTAATTACATCAACGTTAACAACTATAAACGGAGAAACAATTATTATCACTCACGATTGTAATTTGCCTCGTCCGTATTCATTAGGTTTTAGAGTGCAAGGAGCCAATGGCTTATGGGAAAATGATGGGAGTAGAATGTATATAGAGGGTAAGTCAGAGAAAGCACATGTTTGGGATTCGGATAGTGATTGGTTAAAGAA
>TARA_R110002033_G_scaffold100404_3_pt1 | contig 55269 bp, 51 predicted proteins | sample TARA_R110002033 | Tara Oceans TARA_R110002033 (sample SAMEA4397051) | marine metagenome | biome: Polar Biome; feature: [SRF] surface water layer (ENVO:00010504); material: water (ENVO:00002006), including particulate matter (ENVO:01000060) such as... | depth 5 m
CAGTGGGAATAGAAGTAGCTGTTGGAGATATTGTAAAAATAGAATCTGAACAGCATTTGTATACTGTTTTAGGAATGACTGCTTCTGTTGAAAGCGATGGATTTAAGATTGTACCCTTTTCTTTTATTGAAGGCTTTAGAATTAATGATAAAGTTTTTTTACAAAAAGATGGACTAACGGTAAAAAGTGGATATGGATTATTAGGGAGAGTTGTAAATGCCTTAGGTGAACCTATTGATAAAAAAGGTAAAGTAAAGGATTTAGAACAAAACTCTGCAATAAATAAATTATCAATTCCTGCTTTAGAAAGGGGAATTATTGATGAAAGGTTTTCAACAGGTGTTAAGGCAATAGATTCAATGCTAACATCTGGAAAAGGACAAAAAGTTGGTATTTTTGCTGGAAGTGGTGTTGGAAAATCGACTTTAATGGGGATGATTGTAAAAGGATGTGAAGCCCAAATAAAAGTTGTAGCACTAATAGGTGAGAGGGGAAGAGAAATTCCTGAGTTTATTCACTATAATTTAAATAATAATCTAGAAAATACAATAATTATTGCTGCAACTTCTGATGAATCTGCTTTAATGAGGAAATATGGTGCTTTTACTGCCATGGCAATTGCTGAGTTTTTTAGGGACAAAGGGCATGATGTTCTACTAATGATGGATTCAGTTACAAGGTTTGCAATGGCTCAAAGGGAAATAGGCCTTAGTATTGGTGAACCACCAGTTAGTAGGGGATATCCACCTTCTGTTTTTGCACTTTTACCTCAATTGATGGAGCGAGCTGGAAATACAGAACTTGGCTCTATAACTGCATTTTTCACTGTATTAGTTGATGGTGATGATATGAATGATCCAATTGCAGATCAAAGTAGATCTATCCTTGATGGGCATATAGTTTTGACAAGAGAATTAACAGAACAAGGTCAATATCCACCTATAGATTTATTAAGATCAGCATCAAGGGTTATGGATAAAGTTGTTAGTCCTGAGCATTATAATGGATTTTTAAAGTTAAAAAGAGTATTATCACTAATAAAAGAGAACGAAATATTAATTCGTGTTGGTGCTTACAAACAAGGTATGGATAAAGAATTAGATGATGCTTTAGCAAAAAGAGAGAAAATAAAAAGCTTTCTTTTTCAAGGAACAGTTGAAAAATATGACTTTAACCAGATTTTTAACCAATTTATGGAGGTGATTAAATGATTAATACAGACAGATCAACCCTATACAGATTAGATATACTGAATCAACAACAAATGAGAGTTAATTATCAACAAAGTACAAAGAAAAAAATTGATGATGGAAGTGATGATTCTGTTGTTTATTCTCAACAACTATTTTTAGAAGATAAACTTAATGTTTATAATGGATTAAAAACTCAAATAAATAATACTACAGCACAAAATGATGTATCAGATTCAACGCTTGCTGGAATAAAAGATTTATTAGATACCATTAAAAAAGAGATTATCAAAGGTAGAAATGACACAAATGATGACATTTCAAGAAAATCTATTGCAACACAAATCGAAGGGGCAAAAGAGAACTTATATACTATGGTTAATGAAAGAGTTCAAGATGAATATATATTCTCTGGTTCAGAGACTAATAAACAAGCTTTTACACAAGATGCAAATGGAAAAGTATCATATAACGGTAATACAACTTTAAGAAAAAGTGCTGTAGAAATAGATTCTTATCGAGACAGAGGTGTTACAGGATTAGATATTATGTCATATACTACAACTGCTGGAGTTTCTGGACAGCCGTTGAGTTTTAAAGAAGGTGAAAGAATAATTGATGATAATGGTAGAGAGTGGAAATTAAATGATGCACAAACTGTTCTTGTAGAGTATGATGAAGATGGTAAATCAACTAAAAATTTTATTGAAGTAAAAACAACAGGTGAATCACCTGATAAAGTACATGAAATAACTAGTCTTCCTACAAATGAAGATGGTAGTGAAAAAACTTTTACTGCAAAACACAATACTTTTGATGCTATAGATGATGCGATAAAGGCTTTAAAAAGTAATGATGGGGATGCTATGTCTTTAGCTCTTGAAAGTTTGAATAATGCTTGGAATGCTGCAAATACAGCACATGGAGAGCTAGGGGCAAGAAATGCAACATTTGAAGCAGCAGAGGAAAGAATTACTACAAAAACAACTCATTTTGATGTTTTAGCAATTCAAAATAATGATGCGGATCTGACTAAAGTAGCGATTGAGTCACAACAGTTGCAGTTAATTTATACATCACTTTATTCAAGTATTAGCAAGGCAAGCAAATTATCTTTAGTTAACTATTTAAGTTAATAAAATTTTTAATATATGAACATAAGAAAGATATTTTCAAAAGATTTATTTGCAGTAGCATTTTTTATTGCAATATTATCTATTATAATTGTTCCTTTACCGAAATTTATACTAGATTTCTTTTTGATTTTATCTTTGTCAATTTCTTTATTGATTTTACTTATTGGTTTATATATTCAAAAGCCTACAGATTTAACAACATTCCCTACACTTATTTTAATATTTGCGCTATTTAGGCTATCCCTAAATATCGCAACAACTAGATCAATTCTAACAGATGGGCATAATGGTCCAGATGCTGTAAGTTCTATTATTTCTGCTTTTGGGAACTTTGTTGTTGGTGGAAATATGGTAATTGGTATTGTTGTATTTATTATTTTAGTACTTATTAATTTTATGGTTGTAACAAAAGGTTCTACAAGGGTTGCAGAAGTAACAGCTAGATTTACACTTGATTCTATGCCTGGTAAACAAATGGCAATTGATGCTGATTTAAATGCTGGATTTATTGATGATAAAGAAGCAACAGATAGAAGACATGAATTAATTGCAGAAGCAAACTTTTATGGGGCAATGGATGGGTCTTCAAAGTTCGTTCAAGGTGATGCCACTGCTGGTATAATTATTACAGTTGTAAATATTATTGGTGGACTTTTAATCGGTGTATTCCAACATGATTTAAGTATTTCAGAAAGTGCTAGAATTTTTACTATTTTAACTATTGGTGATGGTTTAGTTGCCCAAATTCCAGCTTTGATTTTATCAACTGCAACCGGTATTATTATTACAAGATCTAATCTTGATAAAGATAATTTTGCTGATCAAGCAATTAGTCAACTTGTAAGTGATTCAAAAGTTTTAATTTTACTTGGAATTACTTTAATCTTATTTTCTATGATTCCTGGTTTTCCAACAGGAATATTGGTCGTAATGGGATTATTGTTAGGTGGTACAGGTTATATTATCTATATGATTGATTCAGGTAGTGAAAATAGTTTTACAAGATTTTTCTCTAAAAAAGAAGAAGTAGAAAAACAAGATATTTTAGAAAAAATTAAAGAACAAAAAGATAAAGCTGCTAAACCAGAAAGTGATAAAGAAACTATTGATAATATTATGAAAATGGAAGTTTTAGAATTAAAACTTGGAATGAGGCTTTTACAACTTGTTCAGGGTAATTCTGAATTATTAGATAAAATTAGAGGAATTAGAAAAACTGTTGCTGCTGATTTGGGATTTATTATCCCTCAAATAAAGATTTCAGATGATGCAACTTTAAATTCAAATCAGTATTCTTTATTTTTAAAAAGAATACCCCTTGCGGTTGCAAGCGTAGAAGTTGATAGACTCCTTGCTATGGGAGGAACTTCTAAGGCTCAATTAGATGGTAAAAAAGTAAAAGAGCCTGTTTTTGGTCTTGATGCCACATGGATAAATCCTGATTTAAGAGATGATGCATTATTAAAGGGATTTACAGTAGTTGATGCCCCAACTATTATATCTACTCATATTTCTGAGATAATAAAAAGACATGCAGAAGATATTCTTACTAGACAAGATATTGTTGATATTGTTGATGGATTGAAAAAAGATTTCCCAATAGTTGTAGATGAAGCTATGAAATTAACTTCACATGGAACACTATTAAAAGTTGCAAAAGATCTTCTTCATGAAGGTATACCAATTGTAGATATGTTAACAATTATTGAAGCAGTAGCAGATATTGCAGAGTATACTAAAGTTCCTGATGTATTGTTAGAGCATGTTAGAAGTAAATTATATAGACTTATTACTAATAGATATTTGGATACTGATAATATTTTACACATCATTACTATTAAACCAGAACTTGAACAAGGCTTTATTGGCAAGCTTCAAGATAAAGGTGGAGCATCACAGTTATTGTTATCAATTGGTGAGATTAATGACTTAGTTACTCATACAAAAGAGTTACTTAAAACTGTAGAAGCAAAAGGTTATACAAAAGTTGCTATGGTTGTAGATCCAGTGTTGAGAAAAAGAATTTCTGAAATTTATGAAAAATTTGGCTTAGAAATTGCAGTATTGAGTCATGCAGAACTTGATTCTAAAGCTAATTTTTCAATTGAAGGTACATTAGAGTTTTAATCATGAATTTATATTTTAAACTTTTTATATTAATAATTTTTACATCTTTTCTTTATGGAAATGTTGTTGTAAAATCAAGTGATAATTTCATTTTAAATGAAAATTATGTTTTTGAAATAGAAGCAGATGGTACAGATGTCGAGTTTCCTAAAATAGATAAAATAGGTAACTATGTAGTCTCTAATTTAGGAACTAGTAGAACGATGACCAGCACTAATGGCAATGTGGTAAATAAGATTAAAAAAACATATGCAATAAAACCTACAAAAGAGTTCACTTTCCCATCTTTTGAAATAAAAGTTGATGGAAAGATTATAAAGACAAAAGAGAAACTTGTAAAAGAAATTATTCCTAGTAAAACAAAATCAAAAAATTTTGATTTTAAAATTTCATTAAATAAAACCTCTTTATATACTGGTGAAGATGCAATTTTAAATATGAGATTTAAATATAAAAAAGACTTACAAATATCAGATTTAGGTTTTAATATGCCTGTTTTTAATGATATTTGGAGTAAAAAGATTGATGAAAAGAATAAAAGCTATGAAGAAAATGGCTTTGTTGTTCAAGAGTTAAACTTTTTAATTTCTCCTCAAAAAGCTGGTCAGTTAAGAATAGACCCTATAAAAATAGAGGCAAAAGTAATTGATGAAAACGCTTTTACTTACTCTTTATTTTCACAAGCTGCAAAATTAGAAAAAATATACTCTAACTCTCTTAATTTAGATGTAAAACCATTACCTAAAGGTATTAATTTAGTAGGTGATTTTTCTATAAAAACTTCCGTATCTAAAGATGAAATAAATGAAGGTGATTCCTTGTCTTTTAAAGTAGAGATTGATGGAACTGGGAACCTTGATGATATGGAAGATATAAAATTAAATATTAAAGATGCAACAATATTTGAGGATAAACCAAAAATCCAAACAAAAATTGTAAATGACAAATATACAGGTTCATATAAAAAGTCTTTTTCAATAATTGCAAATAAAGATTTTGGAATACCACAAATACAGCTTAAATATTTTGATAAAGCTACTCAAAAAGTTGTTATTAAAAATACTCCAAGTTATAAAATAAAAGTAAAAAATGTAAAAAAACAAGAGAGTTTTACAGGACTAGAAAAAGCTCAACCTGAAAAACAAGTTGAAGTTGTAAAAGAAAAAATAGTTTATAAAACCTCTTTAAATAAAATGATATTATCATTTGTTTTAGGTGTTTTTCTGACAATAATATCTTTTGCTTTATATTTTTATATAAAAGCCAAAAAGAATTCAAAACAAAAAGATGATTTACCTCTTATAAAATTGGTAAAGAAATCTAAAAATGAAAATGAAATGATGAAGATACTTCTTCCATATATTGGATATAATAAAAATCTTGATGAGCTGATTTTTAAACTTGAAAAAGATAAGTCTATTGATTTGAAAATTACTAAAAACGAGATTATAAAAATATTAGAAACTTTAGATTTGTAAAAGGATATTTATGAAAATTGTTGCTGTTTTTCTTCTAAGTGCAAGTTTATTATTTGCAATGGAATATTACTCAAAATTAGAACCATATGATAGTTTTGTAGTAAAATCTTCTGTAAGTGGAAAAGTACTTTTTACAAATGAAGAAGTAGAAGGTAAATACCTAAATAAAAAAACAAAAATTGTAGAAATAGACAATAGTGTAGATAAAATAGAACTTGCTCAAACAAAAAATAAATTAAAAGTTTTAGATTCTATGTTAAATATTCAACAAAAAAATTATAATAGATTATATAAAATATCTTCAAAATCAGCTTTTGAAAAAGATAATCAAAAAATCCAAGTTTTAAATTTAGAATCAACAAAAAGTGATTTGATAATAAATATAGCCAATCTTGAAGATACAATTAAAAATAAAGTTTTGTGGGAAGATAAAATCTATATTTATAATATAAATGTTAAAAAAGGAGATTATGTTACTCCTGGAACTTTATTATATGAATCAAAAGATTTGAGCAAAGCAAAGCTAGAAATTTATATTCCTATTTCTGATTATGATTCAATTTCTAATAAAACAATATACTTAGATGGCAAAAAAAGTGATTTAAAAATTGACAAAATTTATAAAGTAGCTGATAGTAAACATATCTCTTCATATAAAGTAGAAATAATAGTGCCTAATCCTAAAACTTTTTCTAGACTTGTTAAAATAGAATTTAAATAGAAAAACTTGAATTATAAAGAACTTTTAGTTAATTATCCGCTTGTAAGAAAGCTCTCTATTCTTCAAGTAATAGCTTATTTTGGAGCTTGGTTTTCAAATGTTGCTATTTATACTATGCTTGTAAACTTTGGCTCTAGTGCCTTTGCTATTTCCCTTGTTACTGCTATGCATTTTATTCCAGCAATCGTGATAGCGCCCTTATCTGGTACCATTATAGACAGATTTAAAATCAAACCTCTAATGCTAACACTTTTAAGTACAGAATTATGCATGACCTTACTACTTCTTACTATTAATGATAAAGAAGATATTTGGCTTTTGATGATACTTATTTTTATACGAATGAGTAGCGCTTCTATGTTTTTCTCTGCTGAGATGACACTATTACCTAAAATAGTTTCAGGTGATGTTTTAAAAAAGACAAATGAAATTCATTCTATTATTTGGTCATTTACTTATGCTTTTGGTATGGCAATGAGTGGGCTTGTTGTAAATTATTTTGGAGTTAAGATAGCTATTATTTTAGATGCTTTGTTTTTTATTGTAGCAATATTGGTTTTTTTTAATATTGAATTTAAAGTAGAAATTGTACATACAAAAGAGAAAGTTTTATCTATGATAAAAGGTGGCTTTTTATATATAAAAAGTAATAAGTATGTTCTTCATCTCTTGCTACTTCATGCCTCAGTTGGATTAACTTCTTTTGATACACTTGTAACATTACTAGCCAAAAATGAGTATAAGTATGTAATAGCCGTACCTTTATCAATAGGTATAACAAATGCTATTAGAGCAATAGCACTTATGGTAGGTCCATTTATTATTACAAATTGGGTAAATAAAGATAGATTAACCCTTTTATTTATTTTTCAAGGCTTAGGTATAATTTTATGGGGAATTTTTCAATTTAATTTTTATTTGGCACTAATTATGGTTTTTTTAACTGGCTTTACGACAACAACTATTTGGTCAATGACCTATGCTTTTATACAAGAAAGAGTTGAACACAAATATTTAGGGCGGGTAATATCATATAACGACATGATATTTATGCTATCAAATGTACTTACCACATTTTTTATTGGTATTTTAGCAGATATTATTCCTCTTAGTTTTATTACAATTATTTTAGGTTTTGCTTTTATTCTTGTCGCTTTTTATTATAAAAAAGTTGTAAAAGTTCTTTTATAATAGTTCTATATCTTTTATATCATCTGTAGATAATTTCTCCATTTTTTCTTCAACTATATTTAAAAACAGAGCTTTATTATTCTCATCCATATTATTTTCAACCATTTCAGTAATATATTTTATACCGTTTGCATTTATTTTTTTTACACTTGCTAAGTAGTGAACAAAAGAGACCATTTTTGTATCATTGATTGAATATAGTTTTTTAATCTCTTTTTTTTCAGGTAAAAGTCCTTTATCTTCGTACATTTTTAGAGTTCTTACTTTTGTCCCTAAAAGTTCTGCAATACTACTTAAAGGTAATATTTCCTTGTCATTGTCTATTAAAGCCACTAATTTCCTTTTTCACAATTATACATTTTTTACTATAAATAATGTTTAAATTACACAGAAACTAAGATTAAATTAAGAAAGTTATGCAATAATAAACACTTAATATGTAAAAAATTAACATTTACTATGTTAATTTAAAACATATTGTATGAAAAAAAAATACAAAAAAAGGTAAAATTTATGTCATCATATAATATTATGATAAGAAAACCAGAAAAATCTGACGCAATTCAAATCTATGATTTGGTAAAAGACAGTAAGGTTTTAGATTTAAATTCTGAGTACCTTTATTTACTTCAATCAACACATTTTTCATCAACTTGTGCGGTTGCATTACATGAAGATAAAGTTATAGGTTTTGTATCTGGATATTTAAAACCAGATGAAAATAACAGTTTGTTCATATGGCAAGTTGCAGTTGATGGAAAATATAGAGGAAATGATATAGCAGGTCGACTAATCATGAATATAATTAAAAGAGATTTTTTAGATGTTGAAAAAATCTATACAACAGTGTCACCTAGCAATATATCATCAATAAAGGTTTTTGAAAAGGTTGCCAAAGGGCTAAATACAAAAATGACTAGTAGTACATTTTTTGAAAAAAATGACTTTAAAAACAGTCATGAAGATGAGACTCTATACGAAATAGGGCCATTTAAAATAAAGGAAAAAAAATAATGAGAATATTCGAAAATTTAGAATCAGAAGTAAGAGGATATATTAGGAGTTTTCCAACAATATTTGAAACTTCAAAAGGAGCTGTTTTAACTAATGAACAAGGTGAAGACTTTATTGATTTTTTTGCAGGAGCAGGAACACTAAATTATGGACATAATAATGAGCATATTAGCAAGGCATTGATTGAATATATACAAAAAGATGGTGTTATTCATGGTCTTGATATGGCAACAAGTGCAAAAAAAGATTTTTTACAAACATTTAATGACACAATATTAGTACCTAGAAACTTAGATTACAAAATACAATTTACAGGACCAACAGGAACAAATGCAGTAGAAACTGCGCTTAAGCTTGCAAGACTTGTAAAAGGAAGAAGTAATGTTGTTTCTTTCACTAATGGTTTTCATGGTCTTACTCAAGGTTCATCTTCAGTAACTGGAAATAATGATTATAGAGATGAGAGTTATATTAGTAGATCAAATGTATCATTTATGCCATTTGATGGTTATTTTGGTGATATGAATACAATGACTATCTTTAGAAAGTTTTTAGAAGATAGTAGTAGTGGACTTGATATTCCAGCAGCTGTAATTGTTGAAACTATTCAAGGTGAAGGTGGAATTAATGTAGCTAGTAAAGAGTGGTTACAAGAGCTTGAATCTATTTGTAGAGAGTATGATATCTTATTAATCATTGATGATATTCAAGTTGGTAATGGAAGAACTGGCGAATTTTTCTCATTTGAATTTGCAGGAATCAATCCTGATATTGTAACTGTATCAAAATCAATTGGTGGTGGGTTACCAATGGCAATTGTATTATTAAAACCAGATTTAGACCAATGGAAACCAGGTGAACACACAGGTACATTTAGAGGAAACAACTTAGCCTTTGTAGCTGCAACAGTTGCAATTTCACATTATTGGCAAAATGATGATTTATCAAATGCAGTTAAATATAAAGAAAAACTATTAAAAGAGACTTTAGAAAAAATAGCTGATAAATACAAAGATACCTTTGATATTGTAATTAGAGGTAGAGGTCTAGCTTATGGATTTGAAATCAAAGGTGATAATTCAGTTGCTGGTGAGATTTCAAAATATGCATTTGCAGAAAAACTTATTATAGAAACTTGTGGTAGTGAAGATCAAGTTGTAAAATTCTTACCACCATTAATTATTGATGAAGAGACACTAATAGAAGGTTTAAAAAGACTTGAAATAGCTATTTCAAAACTAGTTGCAGATAAAAAAGAAAAATTAACAGAGGAATTTTAAGAAGATGATTGTATTAGATATAAATAAAGATGTTATAGGCACAGATAAAGAAGTTCACGCAGAAGAAGGACAATGGGTTAGTAGAAGAATGCTTTTAAAAGGTGATAATATGGGATTCTCATTCCATGAGACTATCATAAAAGCAAATACGAAAACGCATATTCATTATCAAAACCATCTTGAAGCCGTTTATTGTGTAGCAGGAAATGGTAAGATCGAAGATTTGAAAACTGGAAAAATTCATGAGATTTATGATGGTGTTATGTATGCACTAAATGAACATGATGACCATAATTTATATGGTGGAACAGAAGATATGAGACTGATTTGTGTATTTAATCCTCCTATTAAAGGAACAGAAAACCACGATGAAAATGGAGTTTATCCATTAGAAGATTAATAAGAGGAGAAGATTAAATGCAGGATTTATATCCATCAAGACTAAATGAAGAAAAGATTATACAAAGAGTTGATAAAACAGTATATAGTAAAAAACAACAAGGTGAATACTCTTTAAATAATATTGAGTTAGATGAGTATGAAAAGAATGGATTTATCACATTTCCAAATATTTTTAAAGAAGATGAAATAGAACAGATGATTCAAGAGATAGACTTGATGGCTGAAAATGGTGATTTGATTAAAAATGAAGAGTTTATTTGTGAACCAACGAGCAATGAACTAAGAACGATTTTTAATCAACATCTTTTTAGTACTCTTTTTGAGAAGCTTTCAAAAGATCCTCGAATACTAAATAAAGTTAAGCAAATTTTAGGAAGTGATGTTTATATTCATCATAGTAGGATTAATATAAAACCAGCTTATCAGGGAAAATCTTTCCCTTGGCATAGTGATTTTGAAACTTGGCACACAGAAGATGGTTTGCCAAATTGCAGATGTTTAAGTGCTTGGGTTATGTTAAATGATAATACAGAATTTAATGGACCCTTATACTTAATTCCAAAAAGTCATAAAAAATATGTTTCTTGTAAAGGAAAAACACCAGAAGATAACTATAAAAAATCTTTAAAAAAACAAGAGTACGGAGTACCAAGTTTAAAAGCAATAGAACAATTAGTCAAAGATAGTAATATCGTAGGTGCATATGGAAAAGCTGGAACATTAGTAATCCATGATGGGAATATTATGCATGGAAGCTGTGATAATATTTCTCCATATAGTAGAACTAATGCATTTTTTGTTTTTAATTCAGTAGAAAATATTCCAACAAAACCTTTTGGTGCTAAGAGCAATAGGGCTTCTTTTTTGGCATTAAAAGATTATGAACCAATAAAAAGTAACTAATAAGGTAATAAATGAGTATGAAAGTATGTAAATTTGGAGGTAGTTCTGTAAAAGATGCCTCCCAAATAAAAAAAGTCTTAGATATTGTAAAAGAAGACGATGGTAGAAGAGTAATTGTAGTTTCTGCACCAGGTAGAGATGATAATTTTGATGAAAAGATAACTGACCACTTACTAAATGTAGCAACTTCAGGTAAATATTTTGAAGAACATTTCATAACTATAAGTAAAAAGCAAAGTTATGATGCAATCATAGATAAATATAGAAGATTATGTAGTGATTTAAATGTTAAAGGTGATGATTTAATAAAATCTTTGGAAAAAGATTTAGCAAATTCATTGTTAAAAGGCGAAAGAAAAGAAGCTTTTTTCTTGTCACGAGGTGAACATTATAACGCAAAAATAATACAAAGATATTTTTCAAATGAGGGTTTAAATATAAAACTTATGTTGCCAGAAGAGTTTGGATTTATTTTAAGTGATGATTTTAGAGATGGAAAAGTACAAAAAGTAACTTATGCAAATATAGAAGAAAAATTTGATACTACTAAAGATACTAAATACTTAGTTCCTGGATTTTATGGTGTAACAAAAAATAATGAAATAGCAGTTATGAGTAGGGGTGGAAGTGATTTAACAGGTGGAGAATTAGCTTATGCCCTTGATGCAAATAAGTATGAAAACTGGACAGATACAAATGGTGTTTATGAAGTTGATCCCAGAGTTATAAGTGGTTCAAAGGTAATACCAAGACTTACATTTAAAGAGTTAAGACTACTTAGTTCAAAAGGTTTTAATGTATTTCATTTCAATGCAATGTTAAATTGTAAAAAAAGTAAAATTCCAATTAATATTAGAAATACAAATAATAAAGAACATTGTGGAACTATGATTTTAAGTGAAAGAGTTCCAATGGAAGATTTAGTGGGAATTGCTAAGCTTGATAATATGGCATCTATTTATCTTCAAAAAGATATGTTAGCTGATGAGATTGGATTTACTGCTGAGTTATTAAAAATATTTAGTGAGTTTGGAGTTAATACTTATCATTATCCAACAGATAGGGATGATATCTCAATATTAGTAGAACAAGAAGATTTAAAAGGCAAGATAAATAATTTAAGAAGAGAGATAGAAAAAAGACTAAAAACAGATAATATTATTGTATCTTATAATTTATGTGTAATTACATTAGTTGGAATTGGTCTAAAAGAAAATACCTTTGCAATAGTGGATGCTATCAATGCTTTAAAAGAGAAGAATATTAGTTTTGATATGCTTGATATGAGTCCATCTAAAATTTCACTTCATATTGGAGTTTCACAAAATATTGCAAATAATGCACTTGAAACTCTTTATGAAAGTTTATTACAAAAAGAAGAATCTTTATAAGATTCTTTCTTTTTTAAATTAAGTCTTGTAAGAATTTAATTTCTTTGAAATGATTGATATAAAAAGGAAGTGATACTTCCTCAAAACTATCTTTATCTTTATAAAGGTTTATATACCATTCAAAGTCAATATCTTTATTTTTCAAGGCTTCTTGTGATAAAAGAGTATCATTGATGCCTCCTAGCTTACTTGGACATATTAATGCTACTTTTGTTTCAAGTTTTTTTATTAAATCAATCATAAAAAAATCTTCTAAAATAGGAACCATTAGCCCTCCAGCACCCTCAATAATCAAAATATCACAAAGTTTTTCAAGTTCTTTTTTTCTTTTAATTATAAATTCTAAATCAATATCTTTTTCTTTTTTAGCAACATAAGGGGCAGCAGGAAGTTCAAATTGGTAAGGTACTACAAAATCTATATCCACATCAAAATCAGGATTTAAACTTTTTGTTAGTTCAAGCATAGAAAGGCCATCAATAGGTTTATCTATCACTCCTGTTTCAATTGGTTTGTAATATCCAACCTTAAATCCATCTTTTGTGAATTTTTTTAAAAACAAAGATGCAGCATAAGTTTTACCAACATCTGTATTTGTCGCAGTTATAAATAAGCTTTGATTTGAAAGGTAATTTTTGTTTTTTATCATTGTAAATTCTTTTTTGGTATAATATTAATTGATTTTATCCTAAAAGGTTTTAATTTTGGCAAATGAGTTTGAAATAGAGTTAAATGATGATTTGGAAGTACAAGAACCAAAAAAGTATAAAGTGTTATTATTAAATGACAATTATTCTACTATGGATTTTGTAATTGATATACTTGTAAAGATTTTTAAAAAAACAACAGATGAAGCTACTGTTATAATGTTAAATATTCATAATAATGGAAAAGAAGTTTGTGGGACATATACCCATGAAATAGCTTCTACAAAAGTCATGCAAGTAAAAAATTTAGCTAGACAAAAGGGCTTTCCTTTAAAAGCGATAATGGAAGAAGAGTAAATTATGATAAGTAAAGAATTAAGAGAGATATTTGCACAAGCAGTATCTTATGCTAAAAGCAGTAAACATGAGTATTTGACATTGGAGCATATTTTTTTAATGTTATTAAATGATGAATTTATAGCAAATATGTTGCTTGATTTAGGATTGGATACTAATAAAATATTTAATGACACAAAATCACATATTGAAGTAAGTACCCCAAGACTTCCTGATAATGTTAATGATGAGCCAATAGAAACAACAACATTAACTTCAGTTATTGAACATATGGTTGCACATACACAAACTTCTGGAAAAGGGTTTGCAAGTGTTGATGATATGTTTATAGCAATTTTGAAAAATGAAAAATCATATGCAACTTTTGCTTTAAAAAGCCAAGGAATAGAAAGAATTGATATCTTAGAAGAAATAGCTCATAGAGATGTTGAAGTAGATGTTCAAGATGAAAATTTTGATGAAGAAAAAAGATTGAACAAAAAAAATGAAACCTTAGAGAACAATGCAACAGAACTAGTAGCAGTTGCAAAAAAAGGTGAGATTGATCCAGTTATTGGAAGAGAACGAGAAATAAATAGAGTAATTCAAGTTTTAAGTAGAAGAAAGAAAAATAATCCAATCCTTGTAGGTGAACCAGGAGTTGGTAAAACTGCTATTGCAGAAGGATTAGCTTTAGAAATTGCAAATAATAATGTACCTTCTATTTTAAAAGATTCAAAAGTCTTTTCTCTTGATATGGGTTCTATGCTAGCAGGGACAAAATATAGAGGGGATTTTGAGAAAAAATTAAAAACACTTTTAAAAGAGATAAGTAAAATTCCTAATTCTATTTTATTTATAGATGAAATACATACATTAGTTGGAGCTGGAAGTGTTGGCGGTGGAGCAATGGATGCTTCAAATATCTTAAAACCAATGCTTTCAAATGGAAAACTTAGATGTATAGGAGCAACTACTTTTACAGAATTTAGAAATGATTTTTCTAAAGATAAGGCACTTAGTAGGAGATTTGCTAAAGTTGATGTAAGTGAACCAAGTAGTGAAGATTGTGTAGCTATTTTAGATGGACTTAAATCAAAATACGAAGAGTTTCATAATGTTAAGTTCAATAAAAAATCTTTAGAAGTAGCAGTGGAACTTAGTAAAAAATATATCAATGATAGATTTTTGCCTGATAGTGCAATTGATGTTATTGATGAGGTAGCAGCTACTAAAAAACTACAATTAAATGCAGATGGTAAAAAGAAAAAACCTATAAATATTACTGCAACTGATATTGAAAATACTGTGGCACTTATGGCAAATATCCCACCAAAATCAGCAACGAAATCTGACTTAACACTTTTACGAAGTTTAGAAAAAAACATGCAAATAAGAGTTTTTGGTCAAAATGATGCAATTATTTCAATAGTAAAATCTATTAAAGTTAATAGAGCAGGGTTAGGTGGTGAGTCAAAACCAGTTGGTAGTTTTCTTTTCACTGGACCAACAGGTGTTGGTAAAACTGAAGTTGCAAAAGAGTTATCTAAACAACTTGGTGTTCATTTTGAAAGATTTGATATGAGTGAATATATGGAAGCTCATACTGTTTCAAGACTAATTGGAGCACCTGCTGGATATGTTGGATTTGAACAAGGTGGACTTTTAACAGAAGCCATTAGAAAACATCCTCACTGTGTATTATTACTTGATGAAATAGAAAAAGCTCATCCTGATTTGATGTCAATTTTACTTCAAGTTATGGATAATGCAGAATTAACAGACAATAGTGGTAATAAAGCAGACTTCCAAAATGTTGTTTTAATTATGACTTCAAATCTAGGTTCTTCAGAAGCAAATGTTATGGGATTTGCAAAAGATGATTCTTTAAATGAAAATAAAGCAATTAAAAAATTCTTTGCACCAGAATTTAGAAATAGACTTGATAACATTGTAACCTTTAAGCCACTTACATTAGATATTGTTTCAAAAGTTGTTGGTAAATTTATTGATGATATGAAAGAGCAAATCAAAGATAAAAATATTGATATAGTTATAAGTACAAAAGCTAAGAATGAGTTAGCAAGACTTGGTTATGATAAAGATATGGGTGCTAGACCACTTAATAGAGTTATTTCTCGTGAAATAAAAGATAAAATCACTGATGAAATTTTATTTGGGAAACTAAAAAATGGTGGTTTAGTTAAAATTGATTTTGTAAAAGATGAATTTAAATTTGATTATAAAGAGTTATAAAATGGAGAGAAAAATGAATAAAGTTTTATTAGGTTCTATTGTTGCATTATTTATATTTGCAGGTTGTAATGAAAGTAGTGAAGAGACTCAAAAGGTACAAAAAGTTGAAAAAGCAGAAGCTGCACAAACAGCAACTGTAAATGATACTAAAAAGAATATTGAAATTATAAAAGCAAAAAGCAATGAAATAATTGACTCTAGCAAAGAGATTGTAAAAGCTGTAAAAGAAGAGACTTTAAAAGCCGTTGATGATTCAAAAGATGCAACAAAAGATGCTATTGCAAAAGCAAAAGAAGTTAGTGTTGATGTGGTAAAACAAGCAAATGATGTGGCAAAAGATATTAGTAAAAGCATAGATAATGCAATTACACCAAAAGATGAAACTGATGAAAGAATTAAAACATTATTTGTAAAATGTGCTGGATGTCATGGGAAAAATGGAGAAGTTCATGCCCTTGGAAAATCACAAAAAATAGGGCAATGGGATGAAAAGAAGATTGAAGATGCTCTTTTAGGTTATAAAAATGGAACTTATGGTGGAGACATGAAAGGCATAATGAAAGGCCAAGTTATGCAATTAAGTGAAGCTGATATAAAAGCTTTATCAAAGTATATTTCAAAAATAGGAAAATAATGATTAAAAAGATTGATATAAATAGTGATGAATTTCAAACAACATTTGAATTAACAAAGCAATTTACAGATAAAGTTTGTGAAGAGTATGGATTTGTTTATAATCCAGAAGATGATGTAAATGAATCTATCCAAATGGGTTTGACTAGAAATAAACTTATATATGATAAGAGATATTGTCCATGTTTTATGGTAATAGGTGAAACTCAAGAAGAAAAAGATAAAGCTGATAATAGACTTTGTCCATGTACCCCAGCCCTTAAAGAGGAGATTCCTTCACAAGGTCATTGTCACTGTGGAATTTTTTGTACAAAAGAGTATGCAGATTCTTTAACTAATAGTCCAAAAGAAAAAGAGGAAGTTGTTCATTCAAAAGGTTTCACAAAAGAAGAGTGTGAAAATATCTTAAAAAAATCTCAAATAAGTGCAATGGAAGTTGAAGCTTTATTGGAAGCTAGAGAATTAGGTTTTATTAATTTTAATTTAGTTGATGTGAGAGAGTGGATGGAGTGGGCAGGTCATAGAATAAAAGGAACTGACTTCTTAGTTCCAACAACATCTTTTTATCAATCAATAGAAGTACTTGACGATAAAAAAGATATTCCAGTAGTAGTTTATTGCCATAGTGGAAGTAGAAGCGCTTATTGTCAAAATATTATGCTAAGTGCTGGATTTAAAAGTGTATGTAATCTTGACTATGGAATTATGACTTACCAAGGTGAATTAATTTCAGGTGAATAAAGAATAAATTTTATATATTTCTTAAAGTTAGTATAAATACTTTCTTAATAAAATTTAATTTAAAATAAAAATTCTTCTAAACCCCATTTCTAGGCTTTCTTGCCTAGAAATAATCTAAACAAATTAAATAATACTAAAAGTAATTTCTCAAATTCATGATTTTTTTCTAAAAGTTGTCATCAATATTTTTGTATAATATAGTGTAATTATAAAGATTTAAGGCTACTATGAAAGAGATTTTAAAGAGATTAGAAATCATTAAAAGTTGTATTGCTATTGAAGATGAAGAGAGTCTTTATCCCCAAGTGCATAGACTATACTCTTTAAAAATTGATGAAAAAGTAAAAAAAATATTAAAACTTATTGAAGAGACAAATTTCCAAGAAGTTATATCTTTAATTGATCAATATTTGGGTCAATTTTCTAGTTTAGTAGTACATGAAGATAAAGAAATTCAAGGATTAAAATTAGAGTTAAAAGTTTTAGAAAAAGAACTTTTAACTCTAAGTTGCAAGATTGAAGAACATCACAATAAAATAAATGATTTTAATAGTAGATACCATAAAGAAGTTGGTGTACTAATAGAAGAGATACTTATTTTAAGAGAAGAGTACTTTGAATTTTTGTATAAAAAAGATGGTAAAAAATATGAGTATGAATATTTTGAAGCAAAAAAAGACTTTGAAAACTTTCATGAAGAGATAAAAAAATTTAAATTAGATGACCCCTATGAACTTACAAAAATAGAAAAAGCTGAATTAAAAAGACTTTATCGAAAAGCTAGTAGATTGTGTCATCCGGATATTATAGAAGAGGCTAAAAAAGATAAAGCAGAAGAGATTTTTAAAGAATTAAATTCAGCATATCAACAAAACAATCTAAAAAAAGTATCTCGAATATTAAATAATCTTTTAAATGGTGAGAGCTTTTCATGTGAATCAGATACACTTTTTGATAAAAATATCTTAAAAAATAAAATTGAACTAGCTAGGGAAAAAATAAAATTGGCTAAGACAGAGATTGAAATTATAAAAAAAGATGAAACCTTTAGATTAATAAATAAAATTGATAATTTAGATGAATATATTTATGAAATGAAACAAGAGTTAAAAGAAGAGAAAGAGAACCTAGTTGCTAAAATGCGCCAATATTCAACAACAATATAAAAAGAGTAAAAATGACTAGTAGAGCAGGACTAATAATAAGAAACAACTCCTCTTATATGGAACTTTATAAGAGTAAAACACTTATAGCTTATACTCAAAAAATATTGAATAATCCCATTGATATTTCGATGGATGATTCATGGATAGATAGAATATTTGATTGGGCAGATGAAAATAAAATTGATGAATTGTACTTTATTGAAAAAGGATTTAATAGTAAGTATCCAAGGGGACTTCCAAGAGATAAACATACTTTATTAAATCTAGAAGAATTGAACCTTTCAAAATATAATTTAACTTATCTTCCAAAAGAGATATGTAATCTTACAAAACTAAAAAAATTGCATTTGTACAAAAATAGATTAAGATTTATTCCAAGGGAAATTAATAATTTACAAATGCTAGTGGAATTGAGTTTATCAAAAAATAATCTATCAAGATTACCAGATGAGATTTGTGAATTAAATAATCTAGAAGTTTTAGCACTTTTTGAAAATTCTATTACTTCATTGCCAAGTAAAATTGGACAACTAAAAAATCTAATAAAACTTAATTTATTAGGTAATGATTTAAGAATATTACCAAGTAGTATTTGTCAGTTGGAAAACTTAGATAGTTTAAGTATTTTTGATAATAAACTAGAGTACTTGCCAAATGACATAGGAAATCTTAAAAATCTAACAGAGTTACTTGTAAATCATAATTATTTAGTGGAATTACCTGAAAGTATAGGTGAGTTAAAAAAACTAAAAGTCTTATGGTTATATGAAAATAGATTGGAAGAACTCCCTTGTAGTATTGGGAACTTGACAGAATTAACGGACTTATGGCTTTACTCAAATAATTTAAAAACTATTCCAAGTGAAATATCAAACTTGTCAAATTTAAAAGAGTTATGGTTATCAAATAATTGTTTGATTAATTTACCTCAAAATTTAGATAGTCTCAAAAGATTAAAAGAGTTTAACCTTTCAAATAATAATATTGCTCATTTACCTATAGAGTTATCTTATCTCAAAGATTTATCTTGGTTAGAAGTTGATAAAACTGTACCTATAGGTAATGAATTTGATGACTTTATACAAAAGAGTATAATTAAGTTTTCTTAGACTGTGCTATCTAGCGAGTTTATATCTTTTATTTTAGAATCAACTGAAAACTTTTTTAATAGTTGAACTATTGAGATAAAAAAACTAACCATTGCAGGTCCTATAATCATCCCCCAAAAGCCAAAAGTCGATAATCCAGCAATAATAGAGAAAAATATTAATAACTCATTTATATTTGCTTTTGTTTTTACTACTTTTAAATTAATATATTTTATTATGACTGGTTTTACAAAGGTATCTGCAAGAATTGCTATTACGACAACTGAATATATAGCTATAATCAAACCATTAGCAGGAGATACTGTAAATCCTTCATATAAAGCCATAGGAAGCCACATAATCAATCCTCCTACAACTGGAATCAAAGAAGCAAATCCATATAATACTCCAAGTAAAATTCCATCATATCCAAAGAATGTAATAAAAATACCAAACAAAAATCCCTCTAAAATAGCTGTTGCAAGTACAGAATATAAAACTACACTCATTACTGTTGAAGACTCAATAAATAGTACACTAGCATCTTCTTTTTTTAAAGGTAAAAGACCTTTTAAATAACTTGATAGTTGTAATGAATAAAAATTAAAGAAGAAATAAAATATCAATATCATTACCATATCAATTATAAATTTTGCAGAGTTTTTACCTAAATATGCTCCAAAAGAAAGAAGACTTTCAATAAATTCTTTAATATTAATTTTACTTATTGCATCCATTAGTTGTTCTTTTATAATTAAAAAATCATTAGGTAAAAGTGCAACCCATGATTCAAATTTTGTTAACATCTTAGATAAAGCTTGTTGGTCAATATTATTTATTAATGTAGCAAAAGAGAATACACAATATAACAGTGGAATAAAGAATACAAAGGTTAAAATAATCGTCATTAAAGTTGAAGATAAAAATTTATTTTTAATCTTAGTTGATACATTAATACTTAAAGTATTTGTGGCAACTGCAAGTAAAAGTGCAACGCTCATTGCTTTTAGAAAAGGGTGGAATAGTTCAATTAGAAAATAAAGAGTTATTGCTCCAATTAAAATCAAAAAATATTGTGGTTTCAAAATAGTTTACCTTCTATAATAGGAGCTGTAAGTCTAAAAAGTTCATATGTTTTTACACTAGCAACTCTTCCCCTTGCTGTTCTTTCTATATATCCATTAGCTAATAAGTATGGCTCTATGGCATCTTCTATAGTACCTTCATCTTCACTTAAAGCTGCTGCAATTGTAGAAAGTCCCATTGGTCTTCCTTTATTTGAAACTAGAAGTTCAAGTAAATTTATATCCATCTCATCAAAGCCTGTTTCATTTACTCCCAATTCATTAAGGGCATATTCACATCTTTTTAATTTGATTATTTGCTCATTTTCTACTTCTGCAAAATCTCTTACTCGTCTTAAAAGTCTAAGGGCAATTCTAGGTGTTCCTCTGCTTCTTCTTGCAATTTCATAACTTGCATCTTTTTCACACTCTTTATCTAGCTTTGTTCCTGCTTTTTGAATGATTTTAGATAACTCAGGATGTGTATAAAACTGCATTCTAAAGTGCATACCAAATCTTTCTCTTAAAGGATTTGAAAGCATACCAGCTCTTGTAGTAGCACCAATTAGTGTAAATCTTGGTAAGTCTATTTTTACAGTTTGTGCAGCTGGTCCACTTCCAATAATAATATCTAATCGATAATCTTCCATAGCAGGATAAAGTATCTCTTCAACTGCTGGACTTAAACGATGAATTTCATCGATAAATAAAATATCACCTTCTTCAAGGTTTGTTAAAATTGCAGCTAAATCTCCTGACTTTTCAATCATAGGACCAGCTGTTATTTTTATGTTTGAGTCCATCTCATTTGAGATTAGGTATGAAAGTGTAGTTTTCCCAAGTCCAGGAGGTCCATAAAATAAGATATGATCTAAGGCTTCACCTCTTTTTCTACTTGCATCTATAAAGACTCTTAGATTCTTTTTAATTTTTTCTTGACCAATATAATCATCCCATGATGAGGGTCGTAAATTTACTTCAACTTTTTCATCTTCAAAAGATATTTGTTCTACATTTACTAATCTATCATCCACTATTAGTATTCCTCTTCTTTACTTGGAAAAGTTTTGTTCTGAACATCTGATTTATAAGTTGAAACAGCATCTTTTACAAGTGCTGCACCATCTAAATAGTGTCTTACAAATTTTGGTTTAAATTCTTCAAAAAATCCTAACATATCTGACCAAACTAAAACTTGTCCATCTGTTTCTTTTCCTGCTCCTATTCCAATAGTTGGTATTGAAACAGCTTTTGTAATCTCTTGGGCAACATCACTCATAACCCCTTCAATTACGATACAAAAAGCACCCGCTTTTTCGATTGCAATAGCATCACGAAGTAGTTGTTCTTTGTCTTCTTGTGTTTTACCTCTTACTTTGTAACCACCTTCACTTCTCACATATTGAGGCATAAGACCAATGTGTCCCATAACTGCTATAGAATTAGATGTAAGATGTGAAACTATATCTGCTCTATCTTCTCCACCTTCTATTTTTACAGCCGCAGCGTTTGTTTCTTGGTAGGCTTTTATTGCATTTTTAAGTGCTTGATCTTTATTTATGTAAGTTCCAAAAGGCATATCGATTACTACAAAAGCTTCTTTAGCACCATTGCATACTGCATTTGTATGATAAATCATTTGTTCTAAGGTAGCAGATAAAGTGTCTGGTTTCCCAGCAAAACTCATATTTAAACTATCACCTACTAAAATAATATCTGCAAGTTCTTCAAATAGTTTTGCAAATAATGCATCATAAGCTGTAATCATTGTAAGCTTTTTTACATTTTTAGCTTTTTTTATTTTGTTAATATTTATTTTTTCAAATTCATTTTTTATAATACTCACTAAATAACCCTTAATATTTATAGGTAAATATTGTATCTAAAATATCCTTTTTTTGAAAAACTAAAAAACAATAGTTATATTAAAAAAATTTATTTTAAATCTAATTGTAGAGCCTATTTTCATATCTCTCCAAGATAAAATTAGATAGAATAATTAAAAATTAATATTTTATTAGGATTATATTTTGAAAAAACTTGTTGGATACATTACGGCATCATTACCTGAAAACAATTTTACAGTTGATTTAGCTTTTAATATGAAAGATGCAGGCGTTGATATTTTAGAATTAGGTATTCCTTTTACTGATCCAGTAGCAGATGGTCCAGTGATTGAAAAAGCAAATTTAATAGCCTTGAAAAATGGTTTTAAATTAAAAGATTTATTTGAAGTTTCAAGTAAAATTGCTCCTGAGATGAAAACTTTGTGGATGGGTTATGCTAATCCTTTTTACCATTATGGAATAGAAAAGTTTTTTGCAAAAGCACAAGAGTTTGGAATAAAAGGTGCTATTGTTCCTGATTTTCCTTTTGAAGAGAGTTTAAAATATAATAAATTAGCTAGTCATTATGAGCAAGCGTTAATATCTTTTGTGGCTCCAACTCATAGTGAAAATAGAATTAAAAAAGTAGTTGAACATTCTAAAGAGTTTGTTTATATGGTAGCTTATGCAGGTATTACTGGAAGTGGAGTAGAAGAGGACTTAAGTGATATTATTGATAATGTTAGAAAGTATACTAAAACTCCTTTATATATTGGTTTTGGAGTAGATGAAAAAACAGCAAAAGCAAAAGCAAAGAATGTTGATGGTGTAATAGTTGGATCTGCTTTTGTAAAACATTTGATAGATGATAGTTTAAGTAATAGTGAAAAAATCCAAAGAATAACTGCTATAGCAAAAGAGATAAAAGAAAAAATAAACGAGTAATAATGCAATTGATAGATGATGAATTAGAGTTTGTAGAGAATAACAAAGATTGTTCTTATTTTGACAATGAAATATCTGATATAAGATATAGATACTTAAAAAACTGCACGCCAGAAGATTACCAAAATATGCTAGAGCATGGTTGGAGAAGATTTGGAAGAATGCACTTTGTTCCAGAGTGTAAAAACTGTACAAAGTGTATAAGTATTAGAATTGATGTTGCAAATTACAAATTCTCTAAATCAGAAAAAAGGGTAATGGCAAAAAATAAAGATACAAAAGTATATATTCAACCCCCTTCAATTTCTGTAGATCATCTAAATTTGTATGATAAATACCATAAATACATGAATGACAAAAAATCATGGCCTTATGCACCAATAGAGCCAATAGAATATAGTCGATCTTATATTGATGGTAAAACTTCATTTACAAAAGAGTTTTTGTATATGAGAGATGACAAATTAATTGGTGTTGCTTTAACTGATATTCTAGATAAATCTATCTCTTCTATTTATTGTTTTTATGATCATGACTATGAAAAGTTATCTATTGGTAAATTTTCAATATTAGCTCAAATAAAAGTTGCAAAACAATTAAAAATCCCATATATCTATTTAGGTTATTGGATAAAAGATCATTTTTCTATGGGATATAAAGAAGCATATACTCCCTTTGAAGTACTAGAAAATAGAGCTTCATTAGATGAAGAGACTATTTGGAATAAATATAAGGTATAATAAAATCACTTTTGCTCAATTATTTTAAGGATATTTATGAAAAAATTATTTTTAGCTGCACTTTTATCTCTTTCATCTTGTTTTGGAACTGATTCTGTAGGAAGTGAAGTTGATTGTTTAGTAATAAAAGAAGAGAATTCAATTATTTGTAAATACATGACACAAAGATCAACAGAAGATAAATTTATAAAGGTTGAATGGATTAATCCAGAAGGTGAAATTTCAAGAACTAGAAATGTACTTATACCTTCAGGTCATGGTTCTGTTTATGATTTTAGATATTTAAGTGGTAGAGAAGTTGGTGTTTGGAATTTTAGAGTGACAGATAAAGACCAAGTATTTAATACTACTTTTGAAGTTTTAGCAGAAGAATAGTTACATTGTTATGTAACTATAATTCTTGTAATATTGTAAGTTATAAAAGATAAAACCCAAGCTGTTCCTGTCGTAAAAATAAAAAGATAAACTAGATATTTCCATCCTCCAGCTTCCCTTGCAAAAACCATTGATGCAGCTAAACAAGGTATATAAATCATTACAAACATAATAAATGAAAGTGCTGAAGTAATTGGAATATTATTTTTAATCTTATTAAGTAAAGTATCACTTTGTTCTGTTAATTGATCACCTAAGCCATATAAAATACCTAAAGTTGAAACAACTATCTCTTTTGCAGCAAGCCCAGTTTCTAGGGCAACTGTCATTCTCCAGTCAAAACCTAAAGGAGCAAATAATGGTTGAGAAAATTTACCAATAATCCCTAAGTAAGAGTTTTCTAAATTATATTGAACAAGGTCATTTTGCAATTCTTGTTTTTTTGTTTCATCTAGAGTTTGTTCTATTTTTGTATTGATTTCTTGAGTATATTCATGATTTTTTGGATAATTTGAAGCAAACCAAATTAGTATTGATGCTGCTAGAATATATGTACCTGCTTTTTTTAAGTACATTAGTGCTTGGTTTGAAACCGTGTGCCAAATGAGTTTAAATGTTGGTAGTCTATATTTTGGCATCTCCATTACAAAAGGTTCGTCTTCACTTTTAAAAACTGTTATTTTTAGTATTTTTGCAGCTACAAGTCCAAGAAGTGCTCCTGTTATGTATATTAAAAATAAAATATTTCCGGCACTATCCCCTGAAAAGAATGCCCCTGTAAAAAGTACATATATTGGAAGTCTAGCTCCACAAGACATGAAACCTATAATAAATAAAGTTAATAGTCTATCCCTATCATTTTTTAGTGTTCTTGCTGCCATATATGCAGGAACTGAACAACCAAACCCAGAAACTAAAGGAATAAATGATTTCCCATGAAGTCCAAACTTATGAAAAAAACCATCAAGTAAAAATGCAACTCTACTCATATAACCAGTTGTTTCAAGTAGGGCAATACCAAAAAATAAAATCACGATATTTGGTACAAATAAAATTACTGCTCCAACTCCAGCTATTGCTCCATCTGCTACTAAAGAAGAGAGTTCATTATCTCCTAAAATATTTTTTGTTCCATCTACAAGGGAAGCAAAAAATGAATCAATCATATCCATTGGAATATTTCCAACTACAAAAGTAAGTTGAAAAAGTCCCCACATAAAAAATAAAAATATAGGAATACCTAAAACTTTATTTAATAAAATATTATCAATTTTTGAACTTAAATCTTGACCATAGATTTTTTTAGCACTTACGACTTCTTGCGTTGCACCTCTTGCAAAAGAGTTCTTTTCATCTGCAAAAATTTCATCTAAGTCTTTTGTATTATAGTGCAAATATATGTGCTCCAAAGCTTCTTTTAGTACAGGTTGCAGTTCTGTCCAAATAGGCTCATCATGAAATTTTAAATATGTTTTTTTATCTTCTTGCAAAAGTTTAATTGCAACTTCTCTATAGTGAACATCACTTGCATATTTTTTTTCAATTAAAAGTGTTTTTATATTTGAAATTTCTTCTTCCATTACATTTGAAAAAATTAACTTTGATTCAAATTTAGAGGAATTGTATTTTTGAATCATAGTCTTTATTAGAGTCTCAATACCTGTTTTATTTTTAGCAGATGTTTTTACACAAGGTTTCCCTATGATTTTTGCCAATTGATTTTCATCTATTGATAAGCCTTCATTATCTGCTTCATCACTCATATTTAAAGCAATAACCATTTTTTTATCTAAGGCTAATAATTCAGTTGTTAGGTAGAGGTTTCTTTCTAAATTTGTAGAGTCTAAAACATTTAATATAATATCATAATCACCTTTTTCAAGATAGTTCTTTGTAACTTTTTCTTCAATTGTATAGTCATTTAATGAGTATGAACCTGGTAAATCTGTAATTTGAAAAAGATAATCATCATGTTGAAATTCTATTTGTTTTTTTTCTACTGTTACTCCTGAAAAGTTTCCAACTCTTAATTTAGAGTTGGAAATAGAATTGATAAGCATCGATTTTCCAACATTTGGTTGCCCAACAAGGGCAATTTTAATTAGTTTTTTTTCATTTATATTTCGCATTCTCTTCTTTCTATTTCAATAGTTTTTGCTTCATTTGTTCTTAGTGCAATTTTCGTACTATTGAGTCTGATTTCAATTGTATTTTTTGACATAGTTTGTTCAATTACATATATCTTTGCACCTTTTGTTATTCCAAAAGAGTTTAATCTTGATTTTAATACTTGATTTGCAGATACTTTTACTATTTCTCCACATTCACCTTTTTTTAATTCACTTAAAGTCATATTTTCCTCTTTTATTTAAATAAAATTTATAAGTTTTTTATAAGTAAGTTATTGTATACCATAGTGAGTAAATAAATACTTAACTGATAGTAATTCTCAGTTTAAAATTCATAAATTTTTTTATTTTACTTGTTTTTATATGTTTATATTTGTTATACTATTATGTTTAAATTAAAAGGATACAATTTATGAATAATAATGAAGAGTTTGAAGATATAAAAGAAGAACTTAAAAAAATTGTAAAGCAAAAAGGCCTTAAATATACTGAACAAAGAGAGATTGTTCTTGAAGTACTTTTAAACGCAAAAGGTCATTTAACTGCTGAAGAAATTTATAATGAAGTTAAAAATGCTAATCCTGATTCAAATATAGGAATAGCTACTGTATATAGATCTTTGTCATTTTTAGAAGAAGTTCACTTAATTACATCAATTACATTTGGAACAGATGGTAAAAAATACGAATCAAATACTAAAAATCATCATGACCATTTGATTTGTATTTCTTGTGGAAAAATAGTTGAATTTATGGATGAAGAGATAGAAAAAAGACAAACTAAAGTAGCAAAAGAAAATGGCTTTGTAATTACAAACCATGTTATGCAACTTCTTGGAAAATGTTCTGATTGTCAATAATATTTAAGGAATTTCCTTAAATATTATTCCACTGATTGTAAATATAAGTTATGCTTAATAGCTTTTTTTAACTCTTGAATTTTTTTAATAATTTTCATTTTTTCTTTTATTGCAATTTAAATCGCAATCTCCACAACTATTTGAATCAATCATTTTTTTATATTCATCGTGAACGCAATTAGATGAGTGCTTTGTACAAATATATGGAATATTTTGTTTTTTTGCTATATTCTTATATTTGTGCATAACATTATGATTTAAAAATGATGTAAGCATGATAATACAATCTGTATCTTGTGGAATTTTTTTCTTTGGTGCAGATGATTTTTTTCTTGCATCCCAATGCCTAATAGAACTTGCCCCTAAATCTTCTAATGTAGATATTATAGTAGATATCTTATCCCCGCCAATAACTAATACACTCATAATACTTCCTTAGTTTTAATTTATATTTTCAAATAAATAGTGCTTTATTGATAATAATTATTAAAATAGTATAGGAAGTAAACTTAAAGTAAAGTTAATATTGATACTTGTTATCAATAATGTAGTTATTATTTTTTATTCTCTTCTTTTTCTTCATCACAATTTTGAGTGCAGTATCCAAAAATAAGAGTTCTAATAACAAAAAATAAAATTCCAGCAAGCATTACAATACCAACAAATTTTTCAGTTGCAATGATATTTAAGTAGTCTAAAAAAACTCCAGTTATTATAACTAGAATATAAAATATTAAAACTCTTTTGTCTTCTGGTATTAGAAAGAACATTTATTTTCTCGAAGGGATATATCTAAAAAATAGATATAAAATTAATAACATAACAATCAAAATGCCAACTGACGAAAAACTTAATATCATTTGCGGATCACCACTTCCCCTTTGATAATTTTTATTCATAAATAAAAATGTAGTGGAAAGAAGCATAAATGATGCAGTAATAACCGCAATAAGATGAGTAATTACTTTATGAATTTTTGTTTTATAAAAATCAAAAACCATCTTCCAAGTAAGTAGTGCTGATACTAATGTAAGTATTAAGATTATAATTTGATCAAGATTCCCCATAAATTAGTTACCTTTTTTTAAAATAACTTATATCTGTGTATAAGTACTTTGATTATATCAAGTTTTTTATAGAAATAACTAAAACTTTAGAATACAAAAGTTAGAAATATAGGTTATTATTATAAATAAATTAAATATAATTTATAATTATACTAACTAAGTTTAAATAAGATAAAATATTACAAATGTAGGAGTGATAATGTTTTTTGGTAATTGTAAAGAAAAAGATTTAGAAATAGCTAAGTTAAAAGAGAAAGTTGAGACCTTACAAGAAGAGTTAAAGCTTGAAAAACTTAGTCATAATGAAATCGAAGTTAAGTTGGAATCTAAATATAAAGATGAAATGCAAAGAATGAAAACAGAGTTAGAAGTATTTAAAAATATTTCTAAGAGTTCATTTGAAGAGGGGTTAGTTGCATTTGATAAAAATAAGAATGAAATTTTCAAAAATGAAAGAGCAAGTTCACATATAACAGATAGTAGTGTAATCTTAAATGCAATTAAAGAAAATAGACCTACTGTTATTCTTGGAGATTGTGAAGCTAAAATTACTTTACAAAGTTTTGATAATGTAGATGTTGTAATACTTACAAAAGTATCAATAAAAGATGCTGAGAATAGTTCAATTTTAAAATACAATAGTCAAAATATTAGTAATGCTTTGACTTCAACACAAGATGTTTATGTAAGTTTATTGGATGATTTAGATTCAATGATGGTTGAATCAAAAGATACTGCAAAAGGGTCTCTATTGGGACTTAATTTAACAGAAAGTATTGTAAGGGATACTGGCTATATTCAAGATCATATCCAATCAGAGAATACTATGGTTCATAATCTTGTTGAAAATAGTAAAAATATCTCTTCTGTTATAACCATGATAGAAGCAATAGCTTTTCAAACAAATATTTTATCACTAAATGCGGCAGTTGAAGCTGCAACTGCTGGAGAAGCGGGGAAAGGTTTTGCAGTAGTTGCACAAGAAGTTAGAAATCTAGCAACTAGAAGTGCAGAAGCTGCAAAAGAGATAAAAAAAGTAGTTGATTTAATACAAAATGAAAGTTTAAATATAAAAAATAGTTCTGATCAAATTGCAAAATCAGTTGATGAAACTAAAACTAGAGTTGATGAACTTATTAAATTAATGAATAGTTTTGAAAAAAATTCTAGTAGGTCAGTTTTTGAAGTAGAGAGTATAAGTAATAAAATTTTCATAAATCTTGCAAAACTAGATCATATAATTTATAAAAATAATTTGTATAAACTACTTTTTGGAGAACCTAATAATTTTAATGGTGTTGATCATCATAATTGTAGACTTGGGAAATGGTATGAAAGTGGGCTTGGAAAAACTGAATTTAGCTTTGTACATTCATATAAACAACTTGAACCTTATCACAAGGCAGTACATGATAATGCAAATGCATTAGCAACTGAATGTTCAAGTAAAGATGAAATTTGTACAACTGAAATTATAGAAAATAGAGTTCACAAAATAGAAAAAGCAAGTGAAGGTGTTTTTGAATTCTTAGATAGAATTTTAGATGAAAAAAACCACCACCTGATGAATGAAGCTGCAAAAGAATTATTTGAAAAAAAAGTAAAAGGCTAAAAGATGAATGATAAAATATATAATATTGCTATTGTTGATGACACAAAAGAGATAATTGAAATGTTATCAAAATCACTTTCAAGAAGTAATAAGTATAAGATTTCTACTTATTCAAATCCACTTACTGCTATAAATAATATTGATTCAAAAATTGATGTTGTATTTTTAGATATAGTCATGCCACAAATGGATGGACTTGAAGCTTTAGAAAAAATAGTTGAAAAGAATCCAGATATAAAAGTTATCATGATGACAGCAAGTTCTACTTTGGATAGAGTTCTAAAAGCACATAAATATGGAGCAACACATTACATAATGAAACCATTTGATTCTATGGATAATATTATGAAAAAACTAGAATTGGTAATTAGTTTGTAGATGAAAAAAAACTTTTTTACTTTTTTAATATTTGTTTTTTTGGAAATTATTATATACACCAGTTTAGTTTATAATGAAAATTTACATATTAATAAAGTTTTAGAGAATAGTTTAGAGAATAGTTATGGTGAGTTTAAAGTCTTAAGGGAGTATTTTTTTGAAGAATCTGATGAAAAGATTTATAATAAATTTAATCATATCGTTTTATTAAAATCAATCTTAGATATTAAAACATACCAAGATTATGAAAAAGAAATATTAAAACTATCTAAACTACTTACTAATGCAAAAGAGTTAAGTTATTTAAAAAATAAAGAAGTTTTTGGATTAATAAAAAATAAAGAAGAAAAAGTATTATTATTTGAAAAAGATAAAACAATCATTTCTATATCTTTTATTCCTTATTTTGAGTCTAAAAGTGTCTTAAATTATTTCATAAGATTTAATAATCAATCCCAAATTTATGATATGAAGTTTAGAACAAAAATACTATTTTTAGTTTTTTCTATACTAATTATTATATTACTAGGATATACCTATTTTATATATAACATCAAAACAAAACTTTCAATTAAAAATGATGAAAATGAAGAATTACTTGAGGTTATTGATAAGTACATATTAATGACTGAAACGGATAAGGAAGGTTTTATTACTAAAGTATCAACTGCATTTTGTGAAGTAACTGGTTTTTCAAAACAAGAATTAATAGGTAGACCACATAGTATTATTAGGCACCCTGATGTGCAAAGAGATGTGTTTAAACATATGTGGCATATATTAAAATCGGGAGAAACCTGGAAAGGTGAAATAAAAAATATAGACAAAAATGGAAATATTTATTGGGTAGAGGGAACAATTGTTCCTAAATATGACAAAAATAAAAATATAATCGGTTTTCTTTCATTAAGAAAAGATATAACTAATAAAAAAAGACTAGATGAATTAAATACTAAGTTAAAATATCAAATAGAAGAAAAAATCAATGAAATGGAAATTTTGGATTCAAACTTAATACAACAATCTAAAAAAGCATTAGTAGGGGATTTGGTTGATATTATTGCCCATCAATGGAAACAGCCTTTATCTATAATGTCTTTGTATGCTATTGATATAAGTGAAAGTGTAAAATATGGTGAGATGAACCAAGAATATGCAAATGAATTAACAGAAAAATTCCAAAGACAAATAACTCATTTGGCTTCTACTTTAAATAGTTTTCGTACATTTTTTAACCCAAGTGATATATATGATAAATTTACCCTTTATGAAAATATAGAAAATGTTTTATTACTTCTGGAAGATGAATTGAAAATTAATAAAATAAATATAAAAATCCAAGGAAATAAAGATATAAAACTATTTGGAATATCAAATGAATTTCAGCATATTTTTTTAAACTTTATAAGTAATTCTAGAGATGCCTTTATAGAAAATGGAATTAAAAACAGACAAGTTACAATATCCTTTTTTGAGATAAATGGTGAAATACAAATAGATTATATTGATAATGCAGGTGGAATAAAAGAAAATATTCTTCACAAAATTTTTGATTTAAATTTTACTACTAAACCAATAGGATTGGGTACAGGTGTAGGTATGTATGCAACTAAACTAATTATTGATAAGCTAAGTGGAAAGATTAGTGTAACTAACTATAAAGATGGAGTTAAGTTTACAATTTTACTCCCTAATAAAGATAGAAGAAAAAATGATTAATACATATTTGAGTAATATTCAAATATATATGCTATAATCACAAAAAAATATATTACTCTTCGTTTCTAGTAATCCTTACGAAAAACCAATCAGCAAAACAACATATATTTACAAAAGGCATTTATGACATTTAAAGAACTTGGTTTAATTGAACCATTATTAAAAGCAATTCAGGATAAAGGTTATACAAAACCAAGTCCTATTCAAGAACAGGCTATTCCTATTATTTTAGAAAAACACGATGTTTTAGCAGGTGCTCAAACGGGTACTGGTAAAACTGCTGGATTTACACTTCCACTATTACAAATATTAAGCAGTAAAGAATCAAAAAGTACTAAGCCAGAAATTAGAGCTTTAATTTTAACACCAACACGAGAATTAGCAGCTCAAGTTGCTCAAAGTGTTGATGATTATGGGAAATATCTTCCATTAAAAACTGCAGTTATTTTTGGTGGAGTTGGAATAAATCCACAAAAAGCACTTATTAGAAAAGGAGTTGATATAGTTATTGCAACGCCTGGAAGACTGTTAGACCATATTGAACAAAAAACAATAGATATCTCACATGTTGAACATTTTATCCTTGATGAAGCAGATAGAATGTTAGATATGGGATTTATAAGAGATATAAGAAAAGTACTTGCACTTTTACCAGAACATAGACAAAATCTTTTATTCTCTGCAACATTTTCTGATGAGATTAAAAAATTATCTGATGGGATACTAAATAAACCAAAATTAATCGAAGTAGCTAGAAGAAATACTTCATCTGAAATGGTATCTCAAGTAATACATTTAGTAGATAAAGAGAAAAAGAAAATACTTTTATCTAAACTTATAAAAGAGGGTGATTGGAGACAAGTACTTGTCTTTACTAGAACAAAACATGGTGCAAACAAACTTAGCCAACATTTAGAAAGTGATGGAATAAGTGCAACTGCAATTCATGGGAATAAATCTCAAGGTGCTAGAACAAAAGCTTTGGCTGACTTTAAAGCAGGAGCTGTAAGAGTACTTGTGGCAACTGATATTGCAGCAAGGGGAATAGATATTGACCAACTTCCACATGTGGTTAATTTCGAATTACCAAATGTTGCTGAAGATTATGTTCATAGAATCGGAAGAACAGGAAGAGCTGGAAATGAAGGTCAAGCTGTATCTTTAGTATGTATTGATGAACATGATTATTTAAGAGGAATCGAAAAACTTATCAAAACTTCTATAAAAAAAGTTTTAATAGAAGGTTTTGAAGTAGATCCTAGTATAAAAGCAGAACCAATTAATAATGGTAGAAATAAGGGCAGAAATAACTCAAATTCACGAAGTACACCTAAAAAAGAGTTTTCAAGTGAAAATAATAGAAGAAGAGATAAAAAACCTTTCAGAAATAGTGATGAGCCAAAAAGAAGTGAAAAATCATCTTCTCCAAAAGGAAAGCTAAGTAACGAAGGTAAAAAATTTAAAGAGTCTTCTAGTAACTCAAAATTTGCTTCTTCAAAACCTAGTCAATCAAGAACTGATAGCAGATCAAATAGACAAAGAAGACCAAGAGTTCAAAAAGATTAATTACTTTTTTTATGTAAATAAATAATAATAATAAAAAGGCTACTATAATATAATTATTAAAAGGGCTGTTAATGAAAAAGGCACTATTTTTATTTATTATTTTACCAATTTTATTATTTGCTGATGAGTATAAAAAAGTAACTCTTCAGTTAAACTGGTTAAATCAGTTTCAATTTGCAGGTTATTATGTTGCAAAAGAAAAAGGCTTTTATAAAGATGTAGGCCTAGATGTTGATATAAAAGAGTACACTTTTAATACTGATTTAGTAAACTCAATTAAGACCAAAAAAGCTGATTTTGCAATAGGGCGGTCTTCTTTATTAATTGAAAAAGCAAAAGGTGAAGATGTAGTTGCTTTAGGTGCTATATTTCAAGAGTCACCTTTGATGCTTTTGGTAAGAAAAGATTCCCACATAGTTAGTGTTCGTGATTTAAAAGATAAAAAAATCATGATTACACCAGATGCTGCCTTTTCAGCATCTCTTCTTGCAATGCTAAGTGCTAACGGACTAAATAAAAATGATTTTATTACTCAAAGTCACTCCTTTAAACTAGATGATTTAATCTCAGGAAATACAGATGCTATGGCATCATACTTATCAAATGAACCAATTATTTTAAATGATAAAGGTATTAAATATAAAATTTTCAAGCCAAAAGATTATGGTTTTGATTTTTATAGTGATATTCTTTTTACATCTTCTAAGTTTATAAAAGAGAATTCAAAACTTACAAAAGATTTTTATGAAGCAAGTATAAAGGGTTGGAAGTATGCTTTTGAGCATAAAGCTGAGACTGCAGAAATAATATACAAAAAATATAATTCACAAAATAAATCATACATTCATCTTATCAAAGAAGGTGAAATCTTATCTAAATTGGCTTATGTAGATAATACAGAAATAGGTGATTTAAATAAGAAAAAATTGCAAAATATTTTTAATGTATTTAAATTATTTGGTTTAGTAAAAAATGATATAAATATGAATGACTTTATATATGATGGAAATTCACATAAAACAATGAGTTTAGAAATTTCCCCTATGAAGCAAAAACTAATTTTTATAATTTTGTTTTTATTTATAACTGTATTTCTAATTGTACTTTTTATATTAAAGAAAAATAGATATTTAAAAGAACAATTACAAACAGTAATAGATGCCACTGATGATTTTATACTATATAAAGATAATAAGTTTAGATATTTAGGATGTAATAAAAGTTTTGAAAAATTTGTGGGTAAAAAAAAATCTGAAATAATTGGGAAAAATGATTTTGAACTTTTTTCTAAAGAATATGCTCAACTATTTAGAAAAAGAGATATGGAAGCTCTTAGTTTAAACTCAATACATATAAACAATGAATGTGTCGTATACGAAGATCAAAAAATAATTCTTCAATCAAAAGTAATACCTTTTAAATATAAAAAAACAAAAAAAGAAGGTATCTTAGTAGTCTGTAGAGATATAACAGAACTTCATGATATACATGAAAAGCTAAAAAAAGAAGCCTATCACGATGAGCTGACAAATATCTTTAATCGAAAAGCATTTAATGAAAGAATTGAAGAAAAATTTGACTTATATTATAGATATAAAAATGAATTTTGTATTGCTATGTATGATATTGATGATTTTAAACATATAAATGATACATATGGACATGATGTTGGGGATAAAGTATTGATTGACATGACAAATTATATAAAAAAACATATAAGAAAAACAGATTTAATTTTTAGAGTAGGTGGAGAAGAATTTATAGTGCTTCTTCCTAAAACTCCAATTTTAGAAGCATTTGATGTTATTGAAAAAATTAGAATTGAAGTATCTAAGTTAAATCTAATTAAAGATAAAAAAGTGACTATAAGTATAGGCATCACACAAGTAAAAGAAAATGATAACCCAACTTCTATTTATGAAAGAATTGATAAGTTAATGTATGTATCAAAACATGAAGGAAAAAATAGAACTTCAAAAGATTAATTTTTGTATTTTTGGTGGAGATGTGGTCACTCGAAGTTGAATCTATATCGGACTTTGAGAGATTAAATTTTAAAAATACCCCTAAAAAGTACCCTAAGATTATTTTCTTAAGTCTTTTTGTATCTGCAAACTTATATCTAATAATTCGTTTAATTCATTTTTACAAATATTAAAAATTACCTCTGCATCTAAATCAAAATAGTGATGAGATAAAATATCTCTTATTCCTTTGACTTGTTTCCATGGAATAGTTGGATAATTGATTAGTAGAGTGTTATTAGACAATTTATCTATATTTTTAAATCCTTCTCCGATAGCTACTAATCTCATTGAGATACTATCAAGTTTTTCAATACCATCTTCATCTTTTATAAAGTCGTCACTAGAATTTATATTTTTAGACCTTTTTTGGATTAATTTTAGAGAATAAATAATATCATCAAGAGTAGACAATATCATTTCTGTTTGGTTAGACATATATAATATCTTTTTTAATCATTTCTAAAAAAAGAGGTTTTATATTTTTATGTTCTCTTATAATATCAACTTTTTTATTTAAATCATTTTCTATTTGCTCTTTAATTGCAATTAAATCAAATAGCGATGGTTTCATTTTTACATAAATATCAATGTCACTATCTTTTGACGCATCATTTCTTGCGTAGCTTCCAAATAGTCCTATTTGTTCTACATCATATTTATTTTTAAACTCAATATAATGTTCTTTTAAATAATTTAAAATGTTTGTTTTATTTATTTCTTCTTTTTTCATAATAATAATTATAGCATAAAAATTTTTATAATTTTTCTTTCATCCAATTTTCGATTTTATCTTCTTCCCATACTGTAATTCTAGGACTTAGTTTTATAGGTTTTGGAAATTTCTTCTCATTTACCCATAGCCATAGTGTACTTCTTTCAATACCAGTTTTTTTGATGAATAATATAAAAATCTTATATTTGATATGAATAAGTTGAATTAATCGTATCATTTATGATATGATTATGAAAATTAATTGTATCAGGGTAAAACATGAAAAGATGGATTTGGCAAAAAGATAATTATCCAAACTTTATATATGACGAAAAGAAGCTATTGCCAATTATTGAAAAGGTATCAGCAAAACAAGGTGAACTTATTGCTTTTACAAGTTTACTTAATAATGAAAACTTAAAAGAGCGACAATTTGAAGCCTTATCAAATGAAGTAATAAATACTTCTGCAATAGAGGGTGAAAAATTAAAAAGAGATAGTGTAAGAGCATCTATTGGTCGTAAGCTTGGTATAGAAAATTTAGAAACATATAAAAGTGATATTTATACTGATGGTATAGTTGAAATCTTAATTGATGCAAATACAAATTATAATCAATCCCTTGAATTAGAAAAAATATTTGGATGGCACAATTCTATTTTTCCTACAGGCTACAGTGGTATTAGTAAAATAAATGTGGCAAAATTTAGGGATATAGATGAGATGAAAGTAGTTTCAGGAGCTATAGGACAAGAGCAAACTCATTATATAGCACCACCAAGAAAACAATTAGATAAAGAAATTAGTCAATATCTAGAGTGGTTTAATTCTGAAAAAACTTCATTAATCAAAGCAGCTATTGCACACTTATGGTTTTTAATTATTCATCCTATGGATGATGGTAATGGAAGAATTGCAAGAGCCATAACAGACTTAGTTTTATCTAAAATTGAACAATCAGAGTTTTCAAAACTTTATTCTATTTCTACAACAATATTTAAGCATAGAAAAGATTATTATAAAACATTGGATTTAACAACAGGGTATTATATAAAAGATAATAAGGGATTGGATATTACTTTATGGATAATTTGGTTTTTGGAAGCATTATATGAGTCTTTGTGTGATGCTAAAAAAAGTTTACTGCATATTATAGATAAAACAAATTTTTGGGATAAGCACAGAGATAGTAATTTAAATGCCAGACAAATCAAGGTACTAAATAAAATATTAGATAAAGGTGCAGAAAACTTTGAAGGTGGCTTAAATAAAAGAAAATATGAAGCAATCGCAAAAACTACATCTGCAACTGCATCTCGTGATATTAAAGATTTAATTAAAAAAGGCTGTATTAAACAAACTTTAGGAACAAAAGGTCGAAATGTGAGTTATTTTATTGAAATTTAATAGAACTTATTTATAAATTAATTTTTTTGAATACTGTCATAAATTTCATTTTCAATTACAAAATATTATTCATTTTAAAATATTTTGTAATGCATAAGGAATTTTTTTTGTATCATGTGTATTGGTACTTAGATGTTTAACTCTAAATCTTTTATCCCAAATTTTGGCTACTCCTTTTAAGCTTCTAAAGGGGCTTGATATATAGATACTTTTTATATTTCTTTTTGATACATCAAAAGTTTGAACAAATTCATCTAACTCATTTTCATTTAATTCCTTGAAAAATTTTGAATATATTGTTTGTTCTCTTTTTGTAGCTTTGTAGTAATTGTTTTTAGAAAATGCTTCTTTTATTTCATTGTATGAAAATTTTAAAGAGTTTTCAATATTTCTGTTTAGGATATGAAAAATTCTATGATTAGTTTTTTTGATAGATAAGTTTTCTACATGACCAGTATCAAGGTTTATAAGCAATTGATAAAGTTTATATCTGTTACTATCTTCTTTCTTCCAATCATTTAGGGTTGTTAATGGTATATCTAAATATTTACTAATCTCTTTTTGTGTCATTTTATATCCTTATCATAGTTACAACATTATATACGAATATCGTATAATCGTCAATATGCTTATAATAACTGTGCTTTCTGCCACTCTTGAATTTTATCTTCTTCCCATACTGTAATTCTAGGACTTAGTTTAACAGGTTTAGGAAATCTATTTTCTTTGACCCATAGCCATATAGTACTTCTTGCAATACCTGTTTTTTTCATTACATCTTGTATTCTTATAAAATTAGTCATTTTCTTCCTTCGTTTAATAATATTTTTTCTGTCCAATCATATTCTAGTAATTTTTGTTTTGGTATAAAACTTTGTATGGTTTCTTTAAAATTTTAATGATTATTTTAATTGAGTGGATAAGTATTGTAAACTGTTATTTATTTCATAAAAGTAATTTTAATGTAACTAAATTTATATTAAATATTATTAAGATAGAATGATTAGATATTATTGTATAGGAATTTTATTGAAAAATGAACAATCTTTTTTTATCGATCTTATAAATTATTATAAAAGAACTTTAGAAGTTACAGAGTTAATTAAACATAAATTTAAAAAAGAATATTTTATTCAATCTAACAGTGATTTAAAAGATAATCTTGAATATTTAATATTTGGTATTAAAGATGAGTATACATTTGAGTTAGCAAAAGAATACTGTTTTATGCTACTTGATAAATTAAATAGTAGTAAAAAGAATAAAAAAGAATTTCAAGATGAATTTACATTATATTATTCTCCGGCAATGCTTCAAATTAATGATTTTTATATTAATCCTTTTTTTATAAAAGTTCAGTCTTTAGATAATATTTCAAAAATCATTGAAAACTATGAAAATAATAACTTTGATGAAAATATTTTTAATGGTGAAGAATTAATATTTAATCCTTTATTAATATTAGAACCATTCGAATTAGTTGATCATGATTTAACATCGAAGTTACTTAATGAACTTGAGAGAGAAAATAGAGGACTTAGGATTGATAATTTTGAACAAATGAAGGATATTTTAATAAAGGCAATAAATACTTGGCTTGATGAAAATCTACCTCTTGAAAAATGTGATTTTGAGAGGTTAAATAAAGGGTTAGTTTACTCTTTTGAAAAATTATATAAAGAGCAACAAATATCAAAAGAAAAAGATGATATTGTTGAAAAGAAAATAAAATTGATGTTTAACCCTCATATTATAGTTAAAGTTGAGTCTAATCAAGATGATAAATCAAATATTAATGGACTTTTAAAAACATATGAATCTTTTGAACAAAATATAAAAGACAATTCTTTTAATAATTCTAATCTTTTATATTATTTCTTATCAGGTTCTGAAGAAAAATATTCACCTGTATCTTTAGATATTAAGGATAGAGATTTAAAAAAAGAACTTCTTTTAGACTATGATAAAATTATTGAATTATCGAGAAGTCATTTAGGCGCATTAACAGAAGAGCATGATTTAACAATATCACAAAAGTATTGTTTAAATGCATGTAAATCACACTTGAATGTTATACCAGTAAATGGTCCTCCTGGTACAGGTAAAACATCATTACTAAGAGCAATTATTGGAGATATTATTGTTAGTAATGCAATAAGAACTTATAGTGATTTTTTGAAAACAGGTGATATAAATTTTTCTACACCAATAATTTCATTCTCAACTAATAATAAAGCCCTTGAGAATATTGCATCTGGTATAAATGAAGTTCTTGAAAAGATAAAGGGAAGAGGTGATATTGATGATACTTCTAAAGTATTATATAAAAGATGGATTAATGCTCCAATAAGTTATTATGAAGATAATAAATTTAAAACGACAACGATAAACGAAGCTAATATTTATTCTCCATTATTTAAGAGTTGGGGAAATGTAAATATTGATAATCCTAAGGAAACAGTAATAAGTTGGGATAACTTATCATCAATTATAGATGCAGTTGCTTCAGATAATATTAATATAATATCTAAATTTTTAGAGAATTTTAACACACTTGATTTAGGTTTTAAAATTCCTAAGGAAAATATTTTAGAATTTAGGAAACAATCTCTTGAGCTTGCTTTAGAGTATTTATTTTTGGAACTAAATACTATTCAATCACAAATAGAGGAAAAAGCCGATAATTTTTTTATTAATAATAATTATAAAATATTTAAAGCACTTTTATCTCAAATTCAACGGTTTCAAAATAGCGAAGATTTCATAATACAAAATAGAATACAGTTTGATAGTTATTGTAATCACTTAAATACTAAAATAAATCTTTTTTTTAAAAAATATAATTCAATTCAGAATAAAATTGATTCTTTGCATGAAGACTCAGAACGTGCGATAAAAAAGATTAAAGAGGATAGTGATAATAGCATTAGTGAAGACTGTAAATATTTAGAAGAACAAATAGACAATTTATCTAATGAATTTACTAAAAAAGTTGGTATTTTTAGTACTTCATTAGAAGAAGGGCTAAACAAACTAAAAGAAAAAAAAGATAAGGAAACAGATAAAATCTTAAAGAGATTTGACTCTTTTATACCAAAGATAAAAAATATTTTCACAAAAGAAAAAGATAAACAACTTGAAGATGTTTCACAAAATTATGATAGTCAAGTAAAAAAGATTATGGAAGATATTGAAGTTAAGATTGATAATGAATCAAAAGTTTATAAAGTTAAGTCAAAAAGATTAATGGACGAAAAAAATATTATTACTAATACAATTATTGAACAGTTTGAAAAAAGTTCTGAAACTATAAGAAATGATTTTATAAAAAAGATACAGGATTATGAAAATAAATATGATGAAGCAACAATTTTATTTCAACTCCATAATCTCAATCATAAAGAGGCATATAAAAAGATTATTGCATTCAAAAAACTAGTAGAAAGCTTTTCAGATATTGATATAGAATTTTATGATGAATTTTCTCTACGGTTAGAAAAAGACTTTGTAGGTAGTGATTTTAATTTAAGAACAAAAGCTATGTTTTATTCATTACATATCTTAGAGGGATTATTGCTTTATGATGTCATAAGAGAATTAGAAATTGTAAAAGAGAACAAAGTCAATAGATGTTTTAATCATAAATGTGGGAAAAGAGATTTAAAACGAGCAAATAGAAATGATGATAAAATAGAATATTATTGTTCTAGTTGTAGTTCAACCTTTATAAATAATACTGTTAAAAAACTTGGCAGACCACTGACTCAAAGTGAAGTAGTAACAATTATTACTTTTAAGAATGTAACCATCGATAATACAACATTTATGTTAAGAGTAAATGAGGACAACCCAAAATATTGGAATGTTGCACAAGGAAGCAAGACTATAAGTTCAGATAAGCTTTCTATATTAAAAAGAAGTAGTGCACTCTTTCCATTATTAAATACTACATGTCATTCTTTTGGAACAATGTTTGCAATAAATGATGACAATACAGTCCCTGAATCTTTAATAGAACATCTTTTTGTTGATGAAGCTGGAATGATACTTACTCCATATATGATTAATTTACTAGCTGGAAAAAAAGTTTTCTTATTTGGAGATGAAAAGCAAATAGAGCCAGTATATCCATTTTCTGAAAATAAAAGAATATATGACTATTTGATTAATAGATATTTTGATAATAATGAAGATAAAAAAAGAGTTTTAGATTATTATGCAATCAATACTTCAAATGCAATGAAAATTGCAAATAAAGCTATATCTATAAAGAACCCAATGAATAAGATTGATTTAGATGGAGACTTATGGTTATTAGAACACTTTAGATGTAAAGAAAGTATTATCAAGTATTGTAATGAAAACTACTATAATAACTATATGATTCCAAGAATAAAAGATGAAGAAAATCAAATTCATTTAGATTCTATAAATCATGAATTTACAGCAAAAAGAGATGGTAAAAGTAGATATAACAGAGATGAAGCACAGCTTATTATTAATGATATTGAAGAAAAGCTAGAAAAAGATATTTGTATTGATACACAGCTAAAAAATATTGGAATTATTACTCCATATAGTAAACAAGAAAATATTTTGTATCATTTATTAAAAAGTAAAGGTTGGAATAATAAGATAACTTTTGGAACTGTACATAAATTTCAAGGATCTGAAAAAGAAACTATTTATTTTTCAACTACAGTTGGTATAAATAATACATCTACTTCTGATACTTATATGATTAATAAAGCACAACCTAATGTTATCAATGTTGCTGTTTCTAGATCTAAGAGCAAACTTATTGTCGTTGGTAATATAAAGAATTTACAATTGGAAAATGGTAGTTTGACAACAAAATTAATAGAGCATATCAATCAATATAAAAAGGAAATTAACTTTAGTTAGAATTGAATTTTCATACCTTCTTTAATGGTATTGTAAATGAGTGTATAAACAGTAAATTTATAAGGTTTGAAAAATTATAATAAATATAAGGATGTAAATGTGTGGAATGATATTGAAACAACTAATGACTTACTAAATTTTGGTGTAGTTGCAGATACAGCTGCACAGTTAATTCGTGATTCTGGAAATGAACCTTTATCCATAGGTATTTCAGGAAGCTGGGGGAGTGGAAAGTCTTCACTTGTTAAAATGATTGGAAAATCACTAAATGAAGGAGAACAAGCTGAACAAAAGTATTTGTTTCTAGAATTTAATGCATGGCTTTATCAAGGTTTTGATGATGCTAAAATGGCTTTATTACAATCTGTATCAGATATGCTTTTAGAAGAGGCTAATAGTCAAAAGACATTAACAGATAAAGCTATTGATTTAGTTAAAAGGGTTCGATGGTTTAAAGTTTTAAAATTAGGTGCACCAGTAGCCTCAGGAGCAATACTTGGAGGGGCAATAGGCGGACCTATTGGAGTAGCAGTTGGTGCTTTGGGGGGATTATTTAAAGGTGGTGCTTTACCTACTCAAGAAGAACTAACAAAAGTACATGAAACATATAAAGGACTTGAACCCGAATTAAAAGGTATTTTAAAAGAGCAAGAAACAACATCTTTACCTAAAGAGATAGCTAGTTTAAGACAAGCTTTTGAAGAAATACTAGAAGGATTAAATATAAAACTAGTGGTATTAGTAGATGATCTTGATCGTTGTATGCCTGATACTGCTATTTCAACTCTTGAAGCTATGAGACTTCTTCTATTTTTACCAAGAACTTCTTTTATTATTGCTGCAGATGAAAAAATGATTAGAAGTGCTGTTCGTTCGCATTTTTCTAAAATTCAAATAGATGATGAATTAGTAACAAGCTATTTTGATAAATTGATTCAAGTTCCTTTACGAGTCCCAAGATTAGGAGTAAGTGAAGTTAAAGCATATTTAATTCTTTTATTTGCAGAACAAGCCGTTAAAAAAGCTGTTATTACACAAGAAGTTTTAAGTGAAGCAAGAGGAAAAATTTTAGAGACAGTTAAAAAACCTTGGTTAGGTGGATTGAAAGAACAGGCTATAAATGAAGCATTTGGTGATTCTAGTAATTTACTTGAAAAGCAAATAGATATAGCAGAACAATTAGCCTATATCATGGCTACGACAGAGCAGTTATCTGGAAATCCTAGATTAATAAAACGTTTTTTAAATAATTTAATAATAAGAGAAACTATTGCTAATACTCAAGGTATGGGAATAGCATTTGAAGAGCTTGTTAAATTACAGCTATTTGAGCGTTGTGCTTCTCCAAGTGCATTCGAATTCCTTGCAAAAAAAGTTTCCGAAAGTGATGATGGGAAAGTTGAACTTTTAATAGATATAGAAACAAAACTTAAAAGTGGTGAAGAATATGAAGCACCAGATCAAAGCTGGAAAGATCCATTTATAGAAGAGTGGCTACAAATAACTCCTTTATTATCAGATGTTGATTTAAGACCATTACTGCACCTTAGTAAAGATACAATCGTTTCTCTTTCTGGGGTTGATGAATTGTCTCAGGAAGCAAAAGAAATTCATGATGCATTACTTGTAGTAAAATCAATTCAAACAACATTAGTAACTAAAGTTCAATCACTTCATGAGACAGAAGCTAATCAAATTTTAATTAGATTAAAAAGAAAACTAAGATCACAAGAATGGCATAGCAATTCACTTCACGGTGTTTTACATGTGATTAGAGCTTACCCTTCACTAGGCAGTTCACTTACTGGTTTATTAGAAGAAATACCTTCAGCAAAACGATTGGCTTCTTTTATCCCCTTGCTCTCTAATGAAGAGTGGGCAAAAAGTACTCTCCTTGAATGGTCAAAGGATCCAGAAACACCAGTAAGTACTCAAAAAGCAATTAACCACAAATTTGGAGGACAGTAATGGGAACATCAACTTCTAGTACAGGACCAGCATCAGGTATATCAATGGATCCACCTTGGCTTGATGATATAAATAGCGACGTAACTGTACCAACAGATTCTGATTCTAGTTCTGAACAAGAGAGCGAAACACCTACAGAACAACCTACTACTCAAGAACCAGCAGTATTAGCTCCAAGGGCAAGGTTTGGAACAGCAAGAAAAAATCTAGGTGAATTTGCTAGGACAGGTAGCCAAGACTCATTTAAAAAAGCAGCAGGACATTACTCTAAAAAAGGCATGGGTGGTGCGACTAATGTTGCAAAAAGAATGAGAGCTTCTACAAGTTCTGTTTCTGGATTAGTCTCATTTTTAAGGGATGTTAAAGACAGTACAATACCCGCTATTAAAGACTGGGCACAAAATCTTATGTCTAAGTCTCCAACTGCTAATGAAGTGATAGACGCAATTATCAATAGAGTTACAGATGAAGGTGGAATAATAGATGAAGAGTCCATTAAAGATTCCATGGCTAATGCTATGTCAGATTTGTTAGAACAAAACCCTACTATAGAACTATTGAATTTAGGAGATGATGAAAGTTGGGACTTAATAGAAGGGTTTTTAGCTTATGAAGCTTCTAGTAGACTTCAATTAGATATAGGTCAACTTTTGGAGCGAATACTTACTCCACTAGAGATGGTTCAAAGAATTGATGAAATGCGTGATTATCTTAAATCAGAGATTTCAGCTCAGCTACAACCATATAAATCTTCAGATAAACATCCTGATATTGGTAAGTTGAATGCTGTTATTCAACAGGCACTAGAAAGTACATTTATTGTTTTTGAAGGAGAAATATAATGAAAGTAATTTGTGCACCAGCAGATAAACTGCCAACAAGATTAAATAATAATACAAAATATTTTTCATTATATTCAAATAGTGGTCGTCCCAATGTAAGTTTCATTTCTAACGGCTGGTTACGAGACTTAAAAAGGGATAGTATATCACCTTCAAATTTAGTTTGGGATTTTGTGACTATAGCGTTATCGGTAGCAGCAGCTGATTTAAGCTGTGAAAGAGAAAAAAGTGAGGATGGTTGGACTAGACAAATAGAATTAAAAGTGTATTTATGTAATCCAGAGCCATGGAGAACACAATATAATTTACTTGAAAAAGCTTTTAGGTATTTAACTGGTGATATTTGGAAATTTGAATTTGAAAGTCATGGTGTTCAACCGCCGAGATCAATTATTCCTTTAGAAACTGATGCAGATTGTGTCTCTTTACTTTCGGGTGGAATGGATAGTTTGATTGGTGCTATTGATCTTATTTCAGATGGATTCAAACCTTCTTTTGTGTCACAAGAAGCAAAAGGAGATGTTGAAAAACAAAAAGCCTTTACAAGTCAATTAGCACCATCTCAACAACATTTTCGATGGAAAAATCCTATAAGTTTAAGTGGAAGAAATGAATCGTCGACAAGAGGTCGTTCCGTAGTATTCTTGGGATATGCACTTTTGGCAGCAACAACATTAAGTAAATGGGAAACTAGTACAGTAGATGTATATGTACCTGAAAATGGTTTTATTAGTCTTAATATTGCATTAAACTCAGGAAGACTAGGAAGTCTTAGTACTAAAACAACACATCCAGTATTTTTAGGATTAATTCAAGACATTTGGAATAACTTAGGAATCAATGCAAAGATAGTAACTCCTTATCAATTCAAAACAAAAGGTGAAATGCTACAAGAATGTAAAAATCAAGATTTAGTTCAATCGTTAGTATGTAGTACAACAAGCTGTGGTAAATATTTAACACATGGACGTACTCATTGTGGACGCTGTGTGCCTTGTATGGTAAGAAGAGCTGCTTTTTTAAAAGCAGGAATAGCAGATTTTACTATATATAAATATAGAGATTTAAATAATAATGGATTTAGTAAAACACAAGGACCTAACGACGTCAACGCTGTAGCATCTGCATATGTAAAATATCAAAATAAAGGTATTGAACGAATTATTTGTGGTGCTTTATCTTTCTCATCTACTAATGATAGACATAAGTATGTTGGAGTAGTTGAGAGAGGCTTAACAGAGTTAGGTAAATTGTTAGAGGAACATGAAGTATTATGATTGATATGCATACACATCTTGATTTATATCCTGATGCTTTACAAATAATTGATAAAGTTAATAAGATTAATATATTTACATTAGCAGTAACAACAAGTCCAAAAGCATGGTTAGCAACATCAAAAGTCTTTGAGAAGTATGAAAATATTCATGTATCAGTAGGGTTACATCCTGAAATTGCTGAAGCTAAGGCTAATGAAGTAGACTTGTTAATAGATTGTATTAAAAATACTAATTTTGTTGGTGAAGTAGGGATTGATGGAAGCACAAGGTTTTCTAAGTCTTTACCTCTCCAAACAAGTATTTTTAAGAGAGTACTAGAAGAGTGTGAGATACAAAATGGGAAATTTATTAGTATTCACTCTCGTGGAGCAGAATCAGAGGTATTAACTTTATTAAAGAATCATAAAAACTGTGGAACACCTATTTTACATTGGTTCTCTGGAAAGATAAAAGAACTAGAAGAAGCCATTAGTCTTGGATGCTGGTTTAGTATAAACCCAATAATGTGTAACAGTAAAAAAGGGATATCTTTAATAAGCAGAATACCTAAAAATAGAATCTTACCAGAGTCAGATGGCCCTTTTACAGCAGTTAAAAATAAAACTATATATCCGTGGGAAGCGATTAATATTGTAAATACATTAGAAAAGATATGGCAATGTAATCATGACGATGTTATTTACCAGTTAAAAATAAATTTAAATACTTTATTAGGCAAAAATTATGGAGAAGTAAGAAATAAGCATGTTACATAACTACCAATATGAATTAATTAATGACTTATATAAAAAGCTCTCTTTATATAAAAACAATAGCTTTGAAAAAGATATTCCGTATACATTTAAGAATTTAAAAGCGCAAAAACTTTCAAATATACTTCTTCATAGCAAATTAAATTTTAAATTGGATAATGAAACTATAGATCTCTTTCTCAAAGGTAAGAAAAAAATTAGGAAGTTATCTTCAGGTAAAGAATTAAGCATAAAAAGTAGTCTTACTAGGGAAGAGCTCGAAAAAGAATCATTGTTGTGGTTTATAGATGGAAAAGCAAGAGTTCCGTATAGCTATAATGATCAAGAAAACATAGAAATATTTAAAACTATTAATAATTTATCTTCACTTATATATGGAAAAGATGATTTTCAGCGTAGTGAATTAGTAGTTACAATAGATAAAATCTTACATAATGAAGAAGAAATTAATATATTAGAACAGTTGATAAAAAAAGATGAAAATATATATACTTTTCAATTTTCATCTAATGATATAAAGCCTATAGGTAGTGAGTTATGGAAGTTATTATATAGTAAAAATAAATCAAAAAAAGATGCTTTTGAAAAATGGATTTATTTAATGTCTAATGCCTTTGATTATAATGGGATAGTTGATTTAGACTTTGAAAATGAAAAGTTTAAAGATGATTTTTTAGACGAATCTGTAGATTACATTTTAAATTCAGATGAACTGAAAGAGACATGGTATGATATCTATAAAAAACTTTGTTTAGAGGCTAATAGGCATCACTTTTCAATTTATAGTACAAACATTGAATTACCAAATGAATTAAGAAAACTTAACCCTGAAAATAATATATTAGATGCTTTTTTATGGTGGAACAATAGAGCAATTACAGACAGAATTTTTCCAACAGGTATAACTATATATGAGGATTTGATTTATTTTGTAATAATAAATGATGTATTTATATATAATGAAGAAAATAGTTTTTCAAGAACAAAAAAATTATTTAATGATTGCCAAAGTAGACCATTTTTAGCGGGTCAACTTTTAACAACTTTATTTAATGATTCGTTAATTCCTTTTTATTTAAGTAGTTCAGAAACATTGACTATTGGAATGAAACATATTTTGTCAAATAATAATTTACCAACACTTAGAACAAATTCAAATGACTATGTACTTCAGTGGAAAGAAATGATATGGAATCAATCAATTGAAGTTTTCTTTTCATTTTTTGAAAAATTTATTGATATACAAAAGAGTTCTAATATTATTTCTAATTTACTTATTTTAATGGTAGAAAACCATTACTCTATGAATCAAGAGCAATCTTTTTATTTAAATAATGTATTAAAGTTTTTTGAAAAAGTAATGGTGATTCAAGTTTCAAATCATCCTAAACAATCTTTATTGAGACTTACTTTACCCAGTATTTCTAAAAAAATTATCAACAGTAATATAGGTAGAGGTCTAAGTTTTCATCTTCCATATGAAAAAATACATTTATTGTTATGGCTTTTAAATAAAAGTCATAAAGAATCTTTAGAGATTGGTGAAAATGATGATTTTTTTCAATTAAATACTATTATTATCTCCGATATTATTAATCTTTATCAATCTTCACTAATGTATGCTTTAAAAAACCATGGTTTATCTGAAGATAGTATTATGGATCAATTTGATTGGAGTTTATTGGTTCAATTATCTACAAACAAACAAAAAGAGAGTCTATTTAATTCTAGCACTACTTTAATATCTAACAAAGACTATAAAGATGATGATGTTTTCCATATTCTACATACAATTAGAGTGCACTTTAGGTTTTTACTAAACTTATATAAAATATCTGTTGAAAAAGATAAAGTATTAATAGAAGATGCTCTAGTTATTATTGTAAAAGAATATACCGATAATACTGATTGGAAGAAAAATATTTTTCAACCATTTTTAGAAAAAAATGAACATAACTTAATTGGTATGTTTTTAGAATTTTTTAATCAGTTTCATAATGATAATAGAAAAGAGATTTTAGCGTATCTTTTAAACAATACAAGTATTGCAAATATTTTTGAAGTATTAAAGTACTCTACATCTACAGAAATAAGAAAAGAGGTATTTAAAAAATTAAAGACAAGACAAATAGGAGAAGAAGACTTTTCCCATATGTCTGAGATAATTGATACTTTAGTTTTAACATTAAATGAAAATGAATTGGAAGATTATTCTGAGCCATTATTAGACATTTTAGAAAATAATCAAAAATCAGATCATTTTAAAAAAATCTACAAAGAAATAAAGTATAAAAAGGATTTATTAAAAATCTTTAATCAAAAGGTTTTACAGACTAAAGATAAAATAAAGAAACTCAATAAAGTTGAAAACCCATTTAATGATAGAAAAAACTTCGGTAGTTTTAAACAATCAATGCAAGAAGAAATGGAAAGACATAGAAGATTTATAGTAGCTTTATTATATTTTGAAGAAGAACCTGAGAAAACTTATAAAATTTTAAAAGCTATTTTAAATGACTCTATTCAACCAATATATGCGCTAAACTTATTGATTGTTCGTTGTAAGCTGCTTAATAAAGATGATGATAATTATTTAGAGTCATATAAAGATGCTCTTTTAGAATGGGAGAATTTATCAATTCAATTTGAAAATAATATTTTAGATAAAAGTGAATATGTAATTTTACTTGAAGGCTATCAAATTATAAATAATTTTGATAAATTTTTGTATTATTGGAATACAATGCCAGAGTATTTAAAGAATGACTTGGATATTGTCCCTATAAGATGTAAGTTTTTACAGAAACAACAAATGTCTGCAACAGCAATTAAATACTTAGAAGAAGTTTTTATTTTTCATAAAGAAATTGACAAATCTAAAAAGGATGAATTAGAAAAAATTAAAGATGATTTAGTAAATGAATATGAAGTTGCATATAAAAGTAAACAAATACTTAAAATCAACTCAAGTTCAATAATATTAACTCCTGAAGAAGCAAAAGTATATTGGTTAAAAATAAAAAATATGATAGATGAACATCATGCTAAAATATTTCCTAGAGAAGAAGAATTATCTTTGGAAGAATTTATTTTAGAAAATATGCGTTTAATATCATTAGAATTATTAGAACGTAGAGAAAATGTAAAAAATAAAAGCAAAAAACTCTTTATAGAAGATATGATTAATGACTGGGTGACATCATTAATAAACCAAAGAATGGGTTTTATTAACTGGTCAGCTAGAGATCAATCACGTGGAGGGAATTCAGCAACTGATAAGAGTGCAGGAGAACGGGATATTATTGTTTCAAATCAATCTAAAGATGATTTATTCTTAATAGAAGCATTTAGATTATTTGGATGTTCACGACAGACTATTAAATCACATATGGATAAGTTAGATGGCTATAATGCAAAAGGTTGTAATGTTGTCGTTGTTTTAGTTTATTGTAAAGTGAAAGAATTTTTTACATTATGTAATAACTATAAAAACTATTTAGAAAATCAACAATATAAAGGTTTTGATAATACAAATTTATCCAACAATATTTTTGACGAGATTGATTCAAAAAAAGTGAACTTAAAGATTTTCAAAGAAATTCGGAAGAAAAATAATAAGGAGATTACTTTGTATCATTTATTATCTGATTTTGAATAAATGATATATGGGGAAAGTACAATTATTTAATTTTAGAGGAAATAATTAGATGAAATACAATTTAGTTGATATTGCAGAAGAGATAGCACAAGAAGGCTATAATATAGGATTATTTGCATGTAAATTTTTTTATCAAGAGTCAAAATTAGAATCGTTAAAAAATTGTATGGACGATTACATAGTAAATAGGTTTTCTCAGCGACTTGAATATTTTGCATACGAACATAGTAAAATTAGTGATAAAGAAAAAAAAGAGTTTTATAACGATTTAGTAACTAATAATAAAAACTTAAATTATTTATATGAATTTATAGAAAATGCAAGAAGAACTACATATGAAATGCAAGCTAAGTTTTTAGCAAGACTATCGGTTGAGCTAATACGTAATAAAACACTACAATATCAAGAAGCTGAATTAATAAATATTGTTTTACAATTAAATGATATGGATTTTTTATCTATTAAAAATAATCTAATATTACCTGAGAATACTATGGATAGAGGTTATTTTGAAATTAATAAAACTATTGATTATTTTACTTATAAAAAATGTATTAAGTTACAGATTTTTGATGAGATGACAAAAAAGAATTTTAGGTTATCTGGTATAGAAAAACCTTCACCAAATTATGAAAAAAACATACATGCTGAATATGCTATCTATAGTCATATAACACAAGATTTTATGAAGATTTTAAATGAAATATAAAAATTTTATAATAATATTGGTTACAGTTATAAAATAAAACTTTTTAATAGTGGAATTCTAATCTCACTTTATAAATAAAATGAGATAGAGCTAATCTAAAAGTTTAAAGAAGATAAGTCTAATTGTGTGATAAAAAATTGCAGTTTTTTATCATCTCGTTAAGCTTTCTTTTCTAGTACAAATTCTATTCTTATTTTTTTTAAATGTCAATAAGTTGTATTCATCTCATACATTTATTTAATTGACAAAATTAAAACATTATTATAGAATTATTCTAGTCACTTCTCAACAATATTTTATTGCGTGGTTATTGGTAGCAAGTCTACTGGGAGTGATTCTTCTAAAGCTACTTATTGTTTAACAGACTTAGCTAAACCATTATTTACAGTATATGTATATTGTCTATCAAAATAACCATTAGTCCACCAATTAAAAGTAATATCTTTTAACTCTTGTTTATCATCAAAAGTCATAGCCACAATTTCTATTTCAGTAGTTCTATCTTCTCCATTTTCAATATCAAATGCAGTTCTTCTTTCTCCTAATCTCCAACCATAACCTGATGGAAATTTTATACCAGTACCACTAAAATATCTTCCGCCCTCTCTGTCATCATAAACTCTACCTATTCCCATTTTATTAGCAACAAAATACTGAACTTTTTTAACACCTTTTGTTTCTGTTGTTCTAACATAGATATTATTTTCTTCATTTGTAATTTTATTAAGCCATTTTTTTGTACCTACTATTTTAATAGGAACTAATTTGGATGATTTATTATGAGTAGCATAACTTGTATTATTTACTTGATGATTGATACTTGTTTTCTTATTACCATCAAATTTAGCACCACTCCATAATTGGTAAGGTATGAAGAAAGATTTTGTCTTACAGTCATATAAATTATCAATATGCCAAGCTGATGAGTTTTTAGTTGGTTTAGAACACTCTTGGTTAGTAACCTTGCTTAACTCTGTATTGCTTGTAAATGTAGTAGTAGCACAACCTGCGAATAAAGTAGTAAGTATTCCTAAACCTAATATTTTTAATGTTATAAATTTCACTTTACTTCCTTATTTTATTTGTTATCTAGTAATAGGACAAGTATTTAAATTTAAAAGACCATTATTGTTGCTCATAAGTCTTTCATCTTCTCTATCCATTCTGTCAAAATCGTCATATTTATCTTCTTGAATATTAGCTTGAACAACTTTTTCTTGTGATAAATTTGCAGTTATTGAACTACATCCATTTAGAAATAAAACCAAAACTATAAATTCCAATACTAATAATTTTTTCATACTAAACTTCCTTTATTTCATGGCAACATATTTGTTGATTCAAAGATTAATTTCTTTAATATTTTACAATAATAACTCTAAATACTAACTATAGTTAGTTGAGAAGATTTTTCATAAGAAATATACTTGTAAAAACTAACTATAGGTATAAAAATGAAAAACTGTGACATTACAGATAAACAAATGCAAAAGATTTATAAAAAGATTGGTGAGAATGTCAAAAATGAAAGAAAAAAGAAAAATATAACTCAACTAAATCTATCTCTAGCAATTGGTCATAAAGCTGTAGGAACGATTTCTGTTGGAGAATTAGCACTCAATAATAAACATTTTAATATAGAACATCTAATCAAAATAGCCAATGTTTTAGAAGTGGATGTTTGTGAGTTTTTTAAAGGTATACATTAGAGTATAAATATTTATAAATATAAAATTAATTGCTCTATAAAATCAATCTAATCTTAAACTAGTTTAAGGTTTAATTTCTGAAACTTAAATGAATACTGGTGGAAGCTTAAAAAAAGTATGTTTTTTCTAAAAAAAAATGATTTTGAGTTATTTTTAGCTTATGAGATAAGAATGACTATAAAATAAGGATAAAAGTGCAAAAGTCATTTTTCCACTTTTCCCGATTTTACGGTGCATTGAGTGACAGTTTTTATGCAGTTTTTTTTAAATAGTAAATTTTTATATATAATAATAAATATGGTAAAAATACCATTTTTTGCCTTTTAGATAATAAACAATTTTTGGTTACAGAAAGTGCAAAAGTCATTTTCCCACTTTCTTCGATTTCATGGTGTATTGAGTGACAGTTTTTATGCAGTTTTTAATTTTTACACCATTAAAAAACACCATTTTTCTTAAAAAGCAAGAATGACCTTTAAGTGCAAAAGTCATTTTTCCACTTTTCCCTATTTTACGGTGCATTGAGTGACAGTTTTTATGCAGTTTTTATTTTTTTTGCTTATTTTTATTTAATCAAAATAATTAACCTAAAAGATTTTTAATTTTAAGAACCAAATACAAATTATAATTTTATGCTATTAAAAAGTGCAAAAGTCATTTTTCCACTTTTTCCGATTTCATGGTACATTGAGTGACAGTTTTTATGCAGTTTTTAATTTTTACACCCATTAAAAAACACCATTTTTCTTAAAAAGCAAGAATGACCTTTAAGTGTAAAAGTCATTTTTCCACTTTTCCCGATTTTACGGTGCATTGAGTGACAGTTTTTATGCAGTTTTTTTAAATTGGATTTTTGTTGCAGAATTAAAAATATGATAAAAAAATCAAATAATTTTTAATTTTATGATGCTTAATCTTTTTTCAAACGAGATTCTTTATAATAAGTATTAGACTAAACTTACAATAATTATTAAAAGTAGGAGACTATAACGTTTTTTATGAGTTTGATAATTAAAAATACTGTACAAATAAGGTATGTAAATAAAAAAGTCTTACCAAATAAGGTGTCTAATTAAAAAATACTCACAATATAAGGTAGATAAATTATATAAAAATCTTACAATATAAGGTAGGTATCAAACGAATATATAAATAAATTAAGAGTAATATCTTAGAACAAGAGTTAAAACATAGGAATTATGAGATATTCAAGAAGATAAAATTAAAAATACTGTGCAAATAAGGTAGGCAGTAAAATACTGTGCAAATAAGGTATCTAATTAAAAAATACTCACAATATAAGGTAGATAAATTATATAA
>TARA_R110002033_G_scaffold98480_3_pt1 | contig 54931 bp, 57 predicted proteins | sample TARA_R110002033 | Tara Oceans TARA_R110002033 (sample SAMEA4397051) | marine metagenome | biome: Polar Biome; feature: [SRF] surface water layer (ENVO:00010504); material: water (ENVO:00002006), including particulate matter (ENVO:01000060) such as... | depth 5 m
ATATACTTCGTCTTTCTCTAAAATAACCCCCCCACCAAGTTGCTTTTTATTACATAACGTAACCAATATTAAATCTTAAAAACTCGTTGTTTTAGCTATGCTTAAACCATCTTTGATGGAGCAAGTGGATATGATGAGAGTGATGACGGTAGTCGCTTTAACTGCGTTGGGGTATTTTATCCTTGGCGTTGTGGGGTTGGCTGTTGCTATTTCACCGGGGTACTCAACGATTATTTGGCCAGCTTCTGGTTTTGCGGTTGTGGCTTCTATCTTTTTTCCTAAGCAAGCGCCGTTCGGTATTTTTCTAGGTTCTTTGTTACTAAACATTGGTGCGACTTGGGTTAATCATCATGTTGTTGCTTGGTCTCTTCCTACTCTTATTGCTTTTGGCTCGACGTTGCAGTCTTTTGTTGGCGGCTATTTGGTTCGCCGCTTTGTAGGTATACCTTTTCAATTTCATCGTACTAGTTTAGTGGTTAGGTTTATCTTTTTAGCCGGTGTCTTATCCACCTTGATTAGTGCTAGTGTTGGTTCAACGTCGCTGCTTTCTTTTGGCATCATTGGTAAAGAGGAGTTTCTAACCAATTGGCTGGTTTGGTGGGGCGGTGACATGATCGGGGTACTGGTTATGGTGCCTTGGTTAGCCGTGTGTTTCCCCAAATATTTTGGTAATAAATTTGATCATCCGCTGCGATTAATCGGCGGTTTTTTAACTGTGTTGGTTATTACGATTGTTCTGTCTTGGGGAAGCAGTTACTCGGAATGGAACAAGCAATCGAGAGAGTTTCGTTCTAATGCTGAATTGTTAGAAGTGCTGCTTAATAATCGAATTAAAAACAGTGTGGATATGCTGCATAGCTTTGTTGGTTTGATAAACGGTAGTGAGCAGATTGAGGCGAATGAGTTTGAGCTTTTTGCTGACAGTGTAATGCGACGAGATGATTCTATTCTTGGGGTGTCATTAAACTTTGCTGTAGCCGGAAAGGATATTGCTAGCTTTGAACAGATGATTCAAAAAAGCTACCCAGACCATACCTTTCAAGTGAAAAAAAGAGACAGCGAGGGCAAACTTATACCTGTTGCGCCAAGAACTCGACATATTGTAGTGACCTTTATTAGTCCCTTAAAGGGTAATGACGCAGCGTTGGGCTACGATGTTTATTCGCAAGCCGATCGACGTTTTGCCCTAGATAATGCGATTTTTCTTCGTGAAGCTTATCCAACAGCGCCACTTAAGTTGGTTCAAAATTCAAATGGAATATTGCTCTTTCTGCCTTTTTTTGATCGAAAAACAGATGCTTTTTTAGGTGTTGCTACAGCGGTTATTGAATTGGATGTGTTAACCGAAACGATTGTTAAGCAAGGCCTTCTCCCCAATACTGAACTCTACTTGGTCGATACTGACAATGGAACATCCAAGCCTATTATCGTGACAAAAAATACGGCAGCTCATTTGTCTGCAGAAGAATTGGTTGCTCGTTACTACGCCGGTGAATTTCATCATGCGGTTAATTTCGTTATTAATGTCGGTGGCAAAAACTGGCAGTTGTATCAAGTTAGTGACAACTATTTTTTCAAACAGCCTTGGATCGTAAAATTCGTTTTAGCTTGTGGTTTTTTATTCACTGGTTTATTTGGTTGGTTTTTATTGATTGTTAGTAGTCACACTGCGGAAGTTGAAAATCGAGTGAGACTAAGAACCCGCGATTTACAGTTAGTTAATGAGCATTTAAAAGCGTCTGAACTAGAGCAGAGTAAAGCCAAAGAAGAAGCGCAAGAAGCCAACCGCGCTAAGAGTGAGTTTTTGGCAAATATGAGCCATGAAATTCGTACGCCATTAAATGGCGTTATTGGTTGTTTGTCTTTGTTGATGAATACGAAACTGCAGCCTGACCAGTCGAATTTAGCAAAAATATCTCAGCAGAGTGCGGAATCCTTGCTGGATATTATTAATGATATTTTAGATTTGTCTAAGATTGAAATGGGAACTTTAGTGTTAGATAAACAGGATTTTGAGTTACGTGTGTTAATTGAAGAAGTGACCAATATTTTTGTTTTAAAAGCCGAAGAAAAGGGCATTGTATTAAATTCGCCAACGACACCTATTCCTAATGTTACGTTGTTTGGAGACAGATTACGCATCAAGCAAGTATTGGTTAATTTGATGGGTAATGCGGTTAAATTTACTCAAGAGGGTGAAGTGGCGTTGCGATTTGCGATTGAGCCGCTAGCAGATGATAGTGTTATTTTGCGTATTGTTATTGAAGACTCTGGAATTGGTATTTCTAAAGAGAATCAAGGCCATTTATTCCAGCGTTTTAAACAAGCCGATGGTTCGACAACACGCAAGTTTGGTGGCACTGGATTGGGTTTAGCAATCAGTAAAGAAATCATCCAAGCCATGGATGGTGAAATAGGTTTAAACTCGGTAGAAGGTCAAGGTTCATCTTTTTGGTTTCGTATACCACTCACGCTTGTGTCTGCTATGGAGCATACTTCTGTGGCCGGTTATGCTTCAGAATCGGCGGTTAGAGTGACGTTAATTTATCGTAATAAAACTGGTCGCGAGTATGTTGCTGCATTGCTCGATTCATTTGGTGTCATTTACAATGCTTACGACAGTGTTAACGGTGCGCTTGCTGATAGTGAATGGATAGGAAATTGTATATTACTGGACTCAGATGTCGTTTCGGCTGTTTCTGAAGTTTCTGAATTAGAAGTGTTCTGTAAGAAGAATGCGATTAAGCAAGTATTACTACAAGGACGTTCAAGTATGGATTTTGATAAAGAGAAGTACGATGCTTCTTTAACGAAACCCGTATTTCAGCAGCCGTTACTGGACGTTCTTGAAAATCTAAAACAGTTAGTTGAAGGAGAGCCTGTGATGGCGGCGAAAGACGTAGAAAAAACACCAGATGGACGGCCAATATTTACAGCCAAAGTTCTATTGGCGGAAGACAATTTAACCAACCAGATTGTTGCCCGTGGTTTGCTGAATTTATATGGCGTAGAAGTTGTGGTGGCGGAAAACGGTCAGAAAGCTGTTGAGCAAGCCCAATCAACTCAATTTGATATGATCTTCATGGATTGCCAGATGCCGGTAATGGATGGTTATGAAGCGACTCGAACCATTCGCCGGTTTACCGATGCTCAAACGCCTTCTGATGTAGCGATTGTTGCTCTTAGTGCTAATGCCATGAAAGGCGATGAAGATGAATGTTTTGCAGCAGGCATGAATGATCATATTGCAAAACCGATTTCACAAGATAAATTGATCGCAATACTCACAAAATGGCTTCCTTAGGGAATAGTATTGAGATGGAGATTCTTTGTCATGTTTGAGCCTGAGGTATTTGATAATACAGATTACGAGAGTCGTCTGGCCTACAACCACGAATTAATGACATTGGTTGCTGTGGAGTTTGTTAAAGAAGCAACGACCTTGTTAGGAGTGCTGCAGGCTCATATGGCAGATGAGGATTGGGATAATTTTGCTCTTGTGGCGCATCGTTTAAAAGGTGCTGCGTTGGAAGTGTCTGGTTATCGTTTTTGTCGATTAATTGCGGAGATGGAAAAACTTTCAATAAAGCGTGAAAGTGGTCTGCTTCCGACTAGCTATGTGACTTTGAATGATGAGTTTAAGGCCTTAGTGCTTGCCCTTAATCAAGAAGTTTTGCGTTAAATTTTATCTAATAGATCTTTTAATAACCTTTCATAGTGCTTTCGTTTTCACTTATTTTTCTTTCATTTCTGCTGTTTTTGCCTATCTTTCTTTTGTTTATTCGTTAAAAAAGTTTCATTTGAATTGTAATTGTATTTCAAATGAAACCTAACTATCATCAAAGTGAAACATTTTCTTTCTATAGTCGTTCTTTCTTTTCTAATAAAAACTCATTGTGAGGAACACGGAAATGCATAATTTGAAGTTAGCGTCAGTTGTTGTTGGTTTATCTATTGCGAGTTCAGGCTTTGCCGCCACTGAAATAGAATGGTGGCATGCAATGGGTGGTGCAAATGGCGAAAAAGTAAATGAAATCGCTAAAGCGTTTAATGATTCGCAAGACGCTTATGAAGTGAAACCGGTTTATAAAGGTAATTACACCGAGACAATGACGTCAGCTATTGCCGCGTTTCGTGCGAAACAGCAACCCGCTATCGTTCAAGTATTTGAAGTCGGTACCGCCAGTATGATGGCGGCGAAAGGCGCTATCTATCCAGTATATAAACTGATGAAAGATTCAGGTCAGGCGTTTGATGAAAGTGCCTATTTGAGTGCCGTTACGGGTTATTACTCGAACAGCGATGGTCAAATGCTTTCTATGCCTTTCAACAGTTCAACTCCTGTACTTTATTACAACAAAGATTTGTTCAAAAAAGCGGGTATTAGCCAAGCGCCAAAAACATGGCAAGATGTAGAAAGTGTTTCTAATAAATTGCTGGCGTCTGGCGTGACTTGCGGTTTCACCACGGCTTGGCAGTCTTGGATTCAATTGGAAAACCTAAGTGCTCGTCACAATGTGCCATTTGCTTCTTTGGATAACGGCTTTGGTGGTTTGAAAACAGAATTGAAATTTAATGGGCCATTGCAAGTTGCTCACGTACAGAAAATGGGCGAGTGGCAGAAGAGCGGTATTTTTAGCTATTCTGGCCGTACCAATGATGGCGCGGCTAAATTTTATAGCCAAGAATGTGCCATGTTTACCGAGTCTTCTGCAGGTTACGCAGGCATAAAACGTAATGCTAAATTCGATTTTGGTGTGGCTGAGCTTCCTTATTGGGAAGGTAAGGTAAAACAGCCTTCTAACACTATTATCGGTGGTGCATCTTTATGGGTGTTGCAAGGCCATTCTAAAGAAGAGTACAAAGGCGTAGCTTCTTTCCTAAGTTACTTGTCGAAAGCTTCTGTACAAGCGGATTGGCACCAATTTTCTGGTTACTTGCCAATTACTAAAGCGGCATACGATTTGACAAAAGAGCAAGGTTTCTACAAAGCAAATCCTGGTACAGAAACGGGTGTTATTCAAATGACAACGGGCACACCAACGGCAAACACCAAAGGTTTGCGTTTGGGTAACTTTGTGCAGATTCGTGGTGTTATCGACGAAGCACTAGAGTCTGTATGGAGTGGTGATGTAGACGCGCAAACTGCACTGAATACAGCGGTTGAGCGTGGTAATGCGCAGCTTCGTAAATTTGAAAAAGCGAACGATTAAATAAAATCTACGCCCTTATGTTTTAACGCATAAGGGCGTTTTTTTACTTACATAAATTGTTTTTCTTTTTTATTTGTCGTTCTCTTTTGTTTGGATTGTCCGATGACGGTTACCTTCCCCCAAAAAGGCCTGCCTTGGCTGTTGTTATTACCACAGTTGTTGGTGACGGCGATTTTCTTTCTTTGGCCTGCTGAGCAAGCTTTAGAACAAGCGTTTTACCAAGAAGACGCATTCGGTTTGAGTCGTGAATTTATTGGCTTAGAAAACTTTGCAGCCTTATTTACTGATCCTTTGTATTACCAGTCAATGTTGACTACTTTGGTATTCAGTTTTTCTGTTGCCATTGTGGGTATGTCTTTGGCGCTGTTGTTGGCCGTGATGGCGGATCGAGTGATCCGCGGCAAACTGGCGTATCAGACATTATTAATCTGGCCGTATGCCGTTGCGCCTGCTTTAGCTGGTGTATTGTGGTGGATTTTATTTGATCCGAGCATGGGGCCGATTGCCCTATGGTTGAAGTCTGCTGGTGTCGATTGGAACCATTACCTTAATGGTAACCAAGCCATGATATTGGTGGTGATTGCTTCTACTTGGAAGCAAATTAGCTACAACTTTTTATTCTTCCTCGCGGGTTTACAAGCCGTGCCACGTTCGCTTATTGAAGCGGCGGCGATTGATGGAGCGAGTCCCTTCAAGCGCTTTTGGACAATTGTCTTTCCTTTATTGTCGCCAACAACGTTTTTCTTGTTAGTGGTGAATCTTGTGTATGCCTTCTTCGAAACCTTCGGGGTGATCGATGCGACCACCAAAGGTGGTCCTGGTCAAAGTACGACTACCTTGGTTTATAAAGTGTTTAATGACGGTTTTGTCGGCTTAGATCTTGGTGGATCTGCGGCGCAATCTGTTGTGCTAATGGCGATTGTCGGTTTGATGACGGTCATTCAGTTTCGTTTTATTGAGCGTAAGGTGCAGTACTCATGATCGAAAATCGACCTTGGTTAACCTTTGCTAGTCATGCAACGTTATTAACGGGTATTGCTTTAGTGGCGTTGCCTGTTTGGATGGCGCTGGTGGCATCGACTCATCCTGCATCAGCTTTTGGTGCTGGGCATATTCCTTTGTGGTTCGGCGATGCTGGTGCGGAAACTTGGGGCACTGTATTGTTTGAAAAAGCCGGTAACGGCGTGGATACGCCAGTCTGGTTTATGATGCTGAACTCTTTGATCATGGCGCTGGGGATTACCTTCGGCAAAATCGCCATTTCGTTGTTGTCGGCTTATGCGATTGTGTTCTTTCGCTTCCCGTTTCGTAACCTGTGTTTTTGGGTCATTTTCATGACCTTAATGCTGCCTGTTGAGGTACGAATTGTACCTACTTACGAGGTGGTGGCGAATCTGGATCTGCTTAACAGCTATACGGGGTTAACCTTGCCACTGATTGCCAGTGCGACGGCGACTTTCTTGTTTCGTCAGTGCTTTTTAAGTATTCCGGGCGAGCTGGTGGAAGCTGCTCGAATGGATGGTGCTGGGCCGTGGCGTTTCTTTTTTGACATTTTGTTGCCGCTGTCTAGAACCAATATCGCGGCCTTGTTTGTGATCTTGTTTATTTACGGTTGGAATCAATATCTATGGCCTTTGTTGATCACCACAGACGACGCTTATTACACCTTGGTAATGAGTATAAAGCGCATGTTGTCGGTGACCGATGGTGATATCGCATGGAACCAAATTATGGCAACCACCTTATTAGCGATGTTGCCACCGGTTGCGGTGGTGATTGGCATGCAGAAGCTGTTTGTTAAAGGCTTAGTGGATTCGGAGAAGTAGTAATGACGGACGTTATTTTAGAAAAAGTTGGTAAGACCTATCCTAATGGTTATCACGCGATTCCAAGCGTAGATTTATCGATTGAAGAAGGTGAGTTTATTGTTTTAGTTGGGCCATCAGGCTGTGGCAAATCTACCTTGTTACGCATGGTGGCGGGGTTAGAAAGCATTTCGACTGGCGAGCTACGCATTCGTGGCGAGCGCATGAATGAAAAAGAACCTGCTGAACGTGACATCGCCATGGTGTTTCAGAATTACGCCTTGTACCCGCATATGTCTGTGTACGACAACATGGCCTATGGCTTGAAAAACCGCGGAATGGCAAAAAATCTTATTGAAGAAAAAGTCACTGATGTGGCGACTATGTTGGGTTTAACTGAATTGCTACAGCGTAAACCGCGTCAATTATCCGGTGGTCAGCGTCAGCGTGTTGCCATGGGGCGCGCTATGGTTCGAGATCCGAAAGTGTTTTTATTTGATGAACCCTTGTCTAACCTAGATGCTAAGTTGCGAGTGCAGATGCGCGTCGAGATTCGTCAGTTACAGCGCAAGTTAGGCACTACGACCTTGTATGTTACCCACGATCAGGTGGAAGCCATGACCTTGGCGGATCGCTTGGTGGTGTTAAACAAAGGGAAGGCAGAGCAAATTGGTACGCCAATGGATTTATACAATAAACCTGCAACACCTTTTGTCGCAGCGTTTATTGGCTCGCCGTCGATGAACTTGATCAATGCAAATCTTACAGAGCAAGGTATTAAAATCTCTGAAGCCTTAACGTTGCCGCTTTCTCATCAACATCGAGGGGGTATTGTTTGGGGGATTCGTCCCGAGCATTTAGAAGTGAGCGATGAGCATAACGCCGATTTCGCTTTGCGTATACTGGCAGTAGAATCCTTGGGAGCAGAGACTCTAATTCACGGCAAAATAGAGACTGAATTAGGTAATGGCGAGCCGATGGTGGTACGTTTATCAGGGCCACATTTACCGGAGGTGAATAGCCTTATGTGGTTAACGGCGCCAGTGTCGCATTGGCACTTATTTGACGCAAAAACTCAACAACGATTGTGAGGTCGATATGGAAAACGGCAGTGTTTCAACAGGTTATATTGTTAAAGATAAGGTACTAAATACCAAAGTAATGGGGCATCGTGGTGCTGCATTATTGGCGCCAGAAAATACCTTGGCGTCTATTCGAGCGGCAGCCGAAGTCGGCGCGACTTGGGTAGAAATTGATGTGTATTTAATTGCCGAAGGTGGTCTGGTTATTTTTCATGATGACACACTGGATCGCTGCACCAATGGGACTGGCTTAACTCGCGATGCTCGTCCTACTGAAGTGGCTGAATTGGATGCTGGTGCTTGGTTCTCAGAAAAATTCGCAGGAGAGAAAGTGCCAACTCTATTGGACGCACTGGAATGTATTCAATCGTTGGGCCTTGGTTTGAACCTTGAGATTAAACACGATAGCGCAGACGTGGAAAATATTGTGCCTGCGGTCATGGCGATGTTGCGTGATCACTGGGAAGACAACAATAAGTTGATGATTTCTAGTTTTAACTTAGCGGCGTTAGAACTTTGTTATGAGATTGATGCCCAGCGACATCTTGCTCCTTTGTATGAATACATCCCAGATGACTGGCAAGAGCAGCTTGCATCTATTAAAGCCTATAGCTTGAATTGTGATTACTCACGCTTGACCGAAACTCAGGCGCGAGCGGTAAAAGCGGCTGGATATAAATTGCTGTGTTATACCGCTAATGATCCTAAAAAAGTGGAAGCGCATTGGGAATGGGGAATGGATGCGGTAATTACCGATGACCCAACGAAGTTTGCTTTTTTATCGGCTTAGCCTTTTCTGTGGCTGAGCTGTTTTTTTAATAATTTCACTAGGGCTATTTTGTGGGTTTGAATGAGCGACAAAACCAGATCTTAAACTGGGTACAGCAAGAAGACGCATTATTGGTGGAAGACATGGTGGCACGTTTTAACGTGTCATCACAGACCATTCGTAAAGACATTAATCAGCTTGCTGAGCGCCATCTTGTTCGTCGTACTCATGGCGGTATTGCTCCGGTTTCCAGTACGGAAAATTTGTCTTTTGATCATCGTCAATTTTTGAACAGTGATGCGAAAGAAGCGATTGCTGCTCAGGTTGCACAGATTATTCCTGACGGCGCCTCGGTGTTTTTAGGTATCGGTACAACGGTCGAATACGTGGCGAAAGCTTTGGTGTCGCATAATAATTTGCAAGTCTTTACCAACAACTTAACCGTGGCGAGCATCTTGGGTGATTACCCTGATGTTCGAGTGCGTGTGCTGGCAGGAAAATTACGCCATCGTCATCATGATTTAGTCGGTGAAGAGACCTTATCTGGATTGCGCCAATACTATTTCGACTACGGCGTATTAGGCTGTGGAGGCATGGATGAAGATCAAGGGATATTGGATTTTGACCCTGAGGAAGCGGCGGTAAGTCGAGTGTTGGTTGAACAAAGTCGTCACAGTTTGTTGGTCGCCGATCAACATAAGTGGGGACGCAAAGCAATGGCGCGGGTACAGCCTTTTTCGGCGATAGATTGGCTTTTTAGTGATGTGCTAACCGAATCGCAAACCCATTTACTCACCTCTCATGGTGTTCAAATTCAACTCTGTTCTTAGGACGAATATGTCGATATCTGTTTCTTCTTCGTTAGGCTCTTCTGGTTTAGAGCTTTCTGCTTTAGAACTTTCCTCTATAGATAAAAGTGCATGTCAAGGTTTGCGTTTTATCTTAACCGACTTCGATGACACGCTGACATGGGAAGGTCAGTTGCCTGTTGAGACATTGCGGGCTCTGGCGCAACTGGAAGCGGATGGCATTAAGGTGATTCCAGTAACAGGCGGTTGTGCTGGTTGGTCTGATATGATTGCCAGAGCACTTCCTGTTGATGGGGTGATTACAGAAGGTGGCGCATGTTTTATTGGTAGAACTGCAGACCGTCATCTGACGTACTCTTTCTGGCGTGATGAGTCAGAAATGCGTGCAGAGCAAGCGCATATATTGACTCAAGTGAATCAGGTTCTAACCCAATTCCCGCGTTTACGTTTGGCAAGAGACCAAGCTTATCGACTCACTGACGTGGCAATTGATTACGCTCAAGACGTTAAACCCGCTGCAGTAGCCGACAAAGAGGCTTGTTTGGCAGCTCTGATTGCTATGGGCTTAAACGCTAAGGCTAGTTCGATACACATTAATGTGTGTTCGCAAGGTTATGATAAATTTTCCATGGCGCAGCGCGTGTTAGGTGATGTGTATGGATTAAGTGAAGTGCAGCAGCAAGAGCAAGTGCTCTACGTTGGTGATGCGCCTAACGATGAAAGTATGTTTGCGCGTTTTCCACTGAGTGTCGGTGTGGCGAATATCGCTGAGCATTTATCGATTATGCGTCACCATCCTCGTTATCAGACGACGCAACCGGGCGGCTTGGGTTTTGCCGAACTAGCTGAGTTTATTCTTTCTGCACGACAAGCTTAAATTATTGCTTGTCGTGTGGTTTATTGAGTTTCTTAGGTTTTTTTCTTGTTATCTTTTATCTTATTGAAAAGTGAAGCAATGCCAACGGCAACGCCACCTAGAATTAAGCCAACTGAGAAGCTAATACCTGTGTTTATTAAGCCTGTAACAAGTGGGATTTGGGCGATTTCACCAGACACTGCCATGTCAGCAAGATGATGCAAGGTTGGTAAACCGTGGACAAAAATACCACCGCCTACTAAGAACATGGCAATGGTGCCGACGATAGTCAAAAGACGGATCAGCATTGGCGCACCTTTTAAGATGATCAGTCCAAGCTGCTTTATCAATGTGCTTTTGGATTGATTTAGGTGCAAGCCAATATCATCAAGACGTACGATTAAACCAACCAAGAAATACACGCCCACAGTTACTATAAAAGCAATTAAACTAACGACGATAGCTTGAGTTAATAGGCTCTGTCCTTCGACTGTGCCCAAGGCGATGACAATAATCTCAGCGGATAAGACAAAGTCGGTGCGAATGGCTCCTTTTACTTTGCTTTTTTCTAGGGCTAATAGCTCTTTTGCGGAGTTTGCTTGCTGGACGTTTTTTCTTAAATTTTCTTTTTCTTCATGGTCGTCCTTAAAAGTGTGAAGGACTTTTTCCGCACCTTCAAAACATAAGTACAAGCCACCGGCCATTAATAAAGGCTGAATCAGCCAAGGAATAAATACGCTGATGGCTAGCGCTAGCGGTACAAGAATAAGTTTATTAAGAAAGGAGCCTTTGGCCACCGCCCACACGACGGGTAATTCACGATCAGCTTTTACGCCTGAAACCTGCTCGGCGTTTAACGCAAGATCATCACCTAGCACGCCTGCGGTTTTTTTTGCCGCGACTTTGGAGAAAACAGCAACATCGTCCAGCAATGTGGTGATGTCATCAAGAAGTGCTAGTAAGCCTGTCATTGCCATGATTGTTTTCCCTAATAAGGTCGTCTCAAAGTGTTTTGATTATTTACTCACAGGCCCCCAATCGTTTTGAAATAGTGTCTGCTGCTTGTTTGACTTGCACCTTCATTTCTTCATAAATGTCGTCGCTGGTACGAAAAGCGGGTGCAGTAACACTAATGGCTGCCACGGCTTCATTACGTGAATTGAAAATTGGTGCTGCTGCACACTTTATGCCTATTTCATGTTCTTCTAAGTCGAGAGCGATTCCCGTTGCTCGAATAAGTTCTAGATTGGCTTTTAGGGCTTCGGAAGAGGTCAGTGTATGTTCTGTGTGGCGAAAAAATGCTTGAGTGTTGATGACTGCTTGTTGTTTATCGTCCGGTAAAAAAGCCAGCATGGCTTTGCCAACACCAGTGCAATAGACTGGGCCTTTTTTGCCAACCGCTGAATATAACCGCAGACTTTTTGGGCTTTCTAGCTTATCAATATAAATAACATCAGAGCCATCTAGGACAGCAAGGTGAATGGTTTCCTGTGTGCTTGACCATAAGTCCCGCATCGGCGCAGCGGCAATATCTCGAATATCTAAATTAGCCCAAGTGCGATGAGCAAGAGCAAGTAATCCATAACCTGGATAATAGGCTTGTTTGTGTTCGTCGAAGCGGACTAGACCATGTTCGAGTAAGGTGTTTAATTGCCGATGAGCGGTAGCTTTAGGGAGTTCTGAAAGATCAACTAATTCAGCAAAACGTAAGGGTACCGGAGACGTGCAAACATGGTTGAGCATGTTTAACGCTTTGCTAAGTGATGACCCCGAGGTTTTGGTTTCCATGACGTTTCCTGTTGGTAATACGTGCTATTGTTTATTTCTCATTAGACATTTTAGCACCCTGTAGGATGGGAAGATAATACTCACCCATTTAAATATATTGTCACAACGCTTTGTTTTTTGATTTGCTATTATAACGTTGTTTCTATTTTGGTTTTATATAGATGAGGATTTGTATGACAAGCTCTATGCGTATTTGGCGTCGTATGATTATGCCTGATCTCGTCCGTGTTCATCGTTATCAGAGCTTGCCTGAGCAAGGCCCAAAGGTATTGTTTTTTAGTGGTGGCTCGGCTTTGAATAAAATTAGTCGAGTGTTTAAAGAATACACTCATCATTCAGTACACTTAGTGACACCTTTTGATTCGGGTGGCAGTTCTGCACGATTGCGTGCTGAATTTGATATTCCTGCGGTCGGAGATTTGCGCAGTCGCTTAATGGCGTTAGCAGATGAAACCGTAATGGGTCAGCCAGAAGTATATGATTTATTTACGCATCGTCTTCCTCAGCAAGCGGAAGCGTTAGCATTAAGAGAGCAGTTGCAGTTGTTGGTGTTGGGTGAGCATCCGTTAATTGAGTGTATTCCTAACCCGATGAAAGCCTTGATTCAAACGCATTTAGCGGTGACTCAAGCACGTATTCATGCTGATTTTGATTTGCGCGGTGCCAGTATTGGTAATCTGATAATGGCTGGTGGATATTTAAATAATCAGCAGCAGTTGGATCCGATCGTTTTTTTGTTTTCGCGATTAGTTAAAGCTTTAGGCGAAGTGAAAACGACACTGGATGCTAGCTTGCATTTGGGTGTCGAACTTGATAGCGGCGAAATTGTCTTAGGGCAGCATAGGATTACGGGAAAAGAAACTGATGAACTGTCTAGCCCGATAAAGCGAATGTGGTTAAACAAAGGTTTACGTAATATTGTGCCGACGAATTGTCATATCGCGGATGATCGTAAAGACGCCATCGAAAGTGCTGACTTGATTTGTTATCCACCAGGTAGCTTTTATAGCAGTTTACTTGCCAATCTTTTGCCCGAGGGTGTTGGTAGATCGATTTGCCAAAACCCTAACCCTAAAGTGTATTTGCCCAATTTGGGTACTGACCCAGAGCAACATGGCTTGTCATTAATGGAGCGAGTAAAACGTTTAGTTTCTACGGTTATGGCCGATACAGAGGTTACTGGTTTGTACTCAGCATTGGATTATCTGTTACTTGATGATTCATATAATTATGGCGAGCTAGACAGCCAATTATTGAATGGTCTAAATGTTGTTGTTATAAGAACGCCATTGATTACTGAAAAGCAGCATAAGTACGATGAGCGTTTAGTTGCTAGAGCTTTGTTGTCTTTTGTTTAAATTCACAGACTTAAGTGACAAAAAAAGTTTGTGCTATCTTTAAATAAGATAATTAAATGCGGTTTGGATTAATTCTGGTTACGTGACGTAACATTTTTGTGTTTTTAAAAACAAGGTCTTAAGTGTCATAGTATGTAGTATATGGTACTGATCAAAAAGAGAGTGGTAATGAGTACACGAGTACTGATTTGTGACGATTCAAAAATTGCGCGTAAGCAATTAGCAAGAATATTACCGATAGACTGGGATGTCGAAGTCGAGTTTGCTGAAGACGGTCAAGAAGCACTGGATATATTATCGTCTTCTGCTTTTGATATTTTATTCTTAGATTTAAATATGCCGGTGAAAGACGGCTATGAAACCCTTGAAGTCTTGCGGTCTTTTAATCCGTCACCTGCTGTCATCGTTGTGTCTGGTGATGTTCAACCAAAGGCCATTCAGCGGGTAAAGGATATGGGAGCAATTGCCTTTCATAAAAAGCCAGCATCCGCAGAAGAACTACGTAGCTTACTAATTTCTTTGGGACTTTTTTCAACTGATAATGATGATAAGCAAAATAAGGTTGTTGTCGATCAGCCTACAGCTGCAGAGCAGTTTACGCTTAACGAATGCTTGCAAGAAATTTCGAATATTGCCATGGGGCGTGCTGCTAGTGTTTTAGCAGAGATGCTGAATGTATTTATTAAATTGCCGGTTCCGAGAGTTAATATTTTGGAGGTTGGCGAACTGCAAATGGCACTTGATTACAGTGTTAAAGATGACAGCTGTTCAGCGGTTTCACAAGGTTTCGTTGGTTCTGGTATTGCATTTGAAACACTGCTTATTTTCAGTGATTCTAGTTTTCCTGACATGGCAAAACTTCTTAATGTGACGGAAGCGATCGATAGTATTGTTGAAGTGGAACTTCTAATGGACGTATCGTCCGTATTGGTTGGACCATTTATTGATGCATTTGGTAAGCAGCTAAATATCGATTTTAGCCATAGTCACCCGGCCTTACTTGCGCAGCATGTCAAAGTATCCGATTTGGTTAACGCAAAAAGAGCCAAATGGAAGCGTACGTTATCCGTTGAAATTGTTTATGAAGTTGAAAACTACCAAATTAGTTGTGATTTGATGATGTTGTTTACAGAAGACTCTGTATCCGTATTAGAAAACTTACTGTCCTATTTGGTTGAGGAAGAGTAAATACATGAGCAGTAGCGCAGAAGACATGATGGAACTGCATTGGCTATTCGATATGCTGCAGCATATTGACGTAGGCCTAGTGGTATTGAACGACAAATACGAAATTAAACTGTGGAACAGCTTTATGGAAAACCACAGTGGTGTCAGTTCTTCTATCGCCAAAGAGCAATCTTTATTAAGAGTTTTTCCAGGCATTAATAGCAATTGGCTTGAGCAAAAATTAGATAATGTGATTGCCTTGCGGACTTCAATTTTTATTTCCTGGGAACAGCGTCCCCATCTTTTCCCATTTAAAAGTTATCGTCCTATTACTGGTATGGCTGACAAGATGTATCAGAACGTCGCCTTACGTCCCATTACTAACGCAGATGGCACGGTAAAGTTCGTTTGTATGGTTGTTTATGACGTGACAGATGTAGCGACTAATAAAGAGTCATTATCGAATGCTAACCAAAAATTGGACTTCCTCAGTAAGATGGATCCGCTGACTCATTTGTTTAACCGTGGCAGTGTGGATAAAAAGCTGAATAGTGTTTTTGATATGTTTTTGAGTGGTGCTGGGTCCCATTCTTTAGTCATGACGGACATTGATTTCTTTAAAAAAGTAAATGATCAATATGGTCATCCTGCTGGCGATTTAGTATTGCAAGCTGTATCTAAAGTGTTGGGCAGCAGTATTCGAAAAACAGATTTTGTTGGGCGCTATGGTGGTGAGGAGTTTGTGATTTTGTTGCCAAATACCGATGCTGCCGGGGCTCTATTTTTCTGTGAGTCGGTGCGAAAGAAAATCGCCGATCTGAAAATTAAAACTGCAAATCATGAAATATCTGTGACTATGAGTTTTGGTATTTCTGAAGCAAGTCGTTCAGATAAGGTTCCATGTGACTGGCTTGGTCGATCTGATGAGGCCTTGTATAAAGCGAAAGAAAACGGCCGCAATCAGTCTGTTGTGTATTCAAAAGAGTAATTACAGCCTTTTGTCGTTGCTTTATTTACTTGAAGGATAAAGCTCTTTTAAAGCTTCTTTTGTTCTATCACCCTTTAGGCATAGCCCTTCAGGGTCGATTAGAACGCGACCATTCATTGCTTCTCGTCCTAGTAGCATTCTATATCCCATGCTGTCTCGATTGGTTAGGGTGACTTCTGCTTCCCATGATATACCGCCAAGAGAAAGGGGTATGCGAATGACTGGGCGGCTTTCTTTGTCTCCGCTAGAGCTTTTAATGACTCTTTGATCAACAAGCTGGGCTTCACAATGTACGGTTACTTTACGATTTTTTTGTAGAGGATGAACTTCAAAGCTTACCCAGCTCTCACCATCACGAGAAAAACGTACGATATTGATTGCATGCATTGATGACGTTTTTGCGCCCGAATCTACTCGTGCTTTAATCGCTGGGATATTAAGGGAAGGAAATGCGCACCATTCGTCGCAGCCAATGACCATTTTGGGTTCGTTCTGTTGATTCATAAAAAATATGACACCTTTTAAAATGAAAGCAGCATACGTTAACGATAATGAAAACGTGCCCTAAGTTGCTGTGTTTTATAGCGTAAAAGTGCGATCAGGTTAAGTCTTTATTGATACACAACAAGGTTATCCGTTTTGTTATATTGTCAGTATAAGCTCAAACTATTGTAATCATGGCATCTAAAGTTAATATGGGCGTACGAAATTACTTTAATGGAGTTGTTGATGAATGGCCGACTGATGCAAGAGTTGGAAGAATTGGGTGGTGAAATACGCCCAGCAAGCTTAAGAAAGTGCGACGAGATCGTCATTGAGCAACCAGGCTTTAGTGCGGTCATTGCCTTATGGGGCGGGCATTTGGAGAGTTTTATTCCTGCGGGTCAAGAGGATCTGTTATTTCAATCGACAAATCCTGGTGGTGAAGGCCGTTTTGGGCGTCGTCACTTTGGTGTTCCTGTTTGTTGGCCTTGGTTTGGTGCTAATGAGACGCATGCGGATTTCCCTGCACACGGTCTTGCTCGTTATTTTCGCTGGGAATTCATTGAGGCAGGGCGTTTTAAAAATGGTGATGTGAAAATCGTCATTCGTTTGGCTTCAGAAGATCATCCTTTGATCGAAGAGATGTGGCCATTTGCCTTTGAGTTACGACAAGTCTTTCGTTTCTCTAATAAGGGTTTTCGAGTGAATTTCTCGGCGGCGAATCTATCCGATAAGCCGATGCTAATTAGCGAAGCTTTGCACACCTATTTTAATGTTTCAGATAACCAAACGGCTGAAGTGCATGGCTTAGATCAAGTAAGTTATGTCGATAAGTTTGATAATAGCAGTCAGAAGTTGCAACAAGGTGCAGTGACACCATGTGATCACATGGACAGGGTGTATACTTCTGCTCCAGAAAAATGTGAAATCCTAGATGCTGGGTTGCAAAGAAGATTGGTGATTAGCACAGAAGGTAGTAACAGTACTGTGTTGTGGAACCCAGGTGCAGAAATTGCTAAGCAGCGCACTGATATGGAAGATGATGACTATCGTCGTTTCGTCTGTGTCGAGGCTGGTAACGCGCTTAGCGATGCTTATAGCATTCCAGTCGGTGGAATTCATCAGCTTAAGTTAAAAGTGAAGAGCAAGTCACTGGTGGACGAATAACTTTCTACAAAGACTCCATAGACAGTTTAATACATAAAAAAAGCCCGCTGGTGTTGACTGTTTAAATATTAAAAGTCACACCTAGCGGGCTTTTTAGTTTTAGTTTTTGACTTTCAATTCCAATGAAAAAACTGTGCTCTTTCATTGGAATTGATGCAGCGCTTAATCAATATTATATTCCATGATTAATGGCGCGTGATCTGAAAATCGTTGGCCTTTATAAATCGTGCCGCCTTGGATCAGATTTTTGATGCCTGGAGTGGTGATTTGGTAATCTAAACGACCACCTTCATCTAATTTCCATGCACGTTCATAATCTGGCCACCAAGTATATTGCTTGTCTTGCTTGTTTACTTGGCGGAAAGCGTCGATGTATTCCAGCTCATTGAAAATTTCATTTATCCACTTACGTTCTTCTGGTAAGAAGCCAGAGTTACGTTGATTGACGAACCAGCTGCTCACATCGATCGGTGAACGAGCAACATTGGCTGTACCGCAGAAAATAAATTCACGACGCTTGCGACGAGTTTTAATGAGATGGTTTTTAAAACCTTCCATAAAACGATACTTATGTTCTTGCAGCGTTTCCTCGTGGTTTGAACCGTGAGGTGTCAAGAAAGCTCCAATGCTGACTTTATCGAAATCCGCTTGAATAAAACGACCTTCAAAGTCGCATTCAGGGAATCCCATGCCAGTCATAATGGCTTTAGGCATGGTTTTGCAATAGATAGCCACACCTGCTTGCTCTGGATTTTCCATCGAGTCAAAGAAGTATGTGTTATACCCAGGTGGGAAAAACACACTGTCATTTAGTGTGCGTTCATCTGCCTGTATGTCTTGCAGACACACAACATCTGGGTCCTGACGAACCATCCATTCAAAAAAGCCGCGTTCTGCTGCTTGTCTTATACCGTTTACATTAAGGCTGATGACCTTCATTTCTGGTCCCTACAATTCCTAGCCGTGTGTTATATTAGCGCCTATCCAATGTTGGCATGGCTTCGCTCGTTCTTGGCGGCGCTTTGTTGTGTACTATTTATTATCTTTCTGGAGTTGGCATGAAACCTTACCAAAGAGACTTTATCGAATTCGCTATTGAACAAAACGTGCTGCGCTTTGGCGAATTTACGCTTAAATCAGGTCGCGTAAGTCCTTACTTTTTTAATGCAGGCCTATTTAGTTCTGGGCAAGCATTAGCTAAATTAGGGCGCTTTTACGCAACCTCATTAATGGAAGAAAATGTTCCATTTGATGTTCTATTTGGCCCTGCCTATAAAGGCATTCCATTGGCAACGACCACAGCTGTTGCTCTCTATGATCATCATAATGTAGACACACCATACGTTTTCAACCGTAAAGAAGCAAAAACTCACGGTGAAGGCGGTTCTCTAGTCGGTGCTCCGTTAGCTGGTAACGTCATGATTATCGATGACGTTATTACTGCAGGAACTGCCATTCGAGAAGTGATGGCTATTATTCAACAAGCCAATGCCCTTCCGGCTGGTGTTCTTATCGCCTTGGATCGTCAAGAACGAGGCCAAGGTGAATTGTCTGCTATCCAAGAAGTCGAACGTGACTTCGGTATGCCTGTTATTAGTATCGTATCTTTAAATGACATCATGACGTATTTGGCAGAACAGGATTCTCCTGAATTTGCTAAACATCTTGATGCCGTTAAAGCATATCGCCTTCAATACGGCATTTAATGCTAATACAAATACTAAGGTTTGAGGTTTTTCTCAAGCCTTAGCGATTTAGCATCAAGTTCTGTGCCAATACTGTCCATTGTTCGGGCCAAATTTCCATTGGCTTAACTTTGAACTCACTACGAACGTAATGGCGTATTTTTCCTTCGATAATAGCTATCAGGAAATTTGCACAAGGCGCAACGCCCATCGCAGGTCGTAAACCTTGTTTCAAGTCTGCTTCACGAATAACTTGTTTTAGCTGGGTTTCAATGCGATCAAATACTTGGGTAATACGAACGCGTAAACGCTCAGTTTCGCCTGCTAACGCATCGGCTGTTAGCAAACGACACATACCAGGGTTTTGTTCAGCAAATCCTAGTACTAGTGTGACTATCATCTCTATTCGAGCAATCACGTTACTTTCTTCTTGTACGATACGGTTGATGCGCGTGAAGAGACTTTCCTCAATAAACTCGATCAAACCTTCAAACATCTTAGCTTTACTGGGAAAATGACGATACAACGCCGCTTCTGACACACCAACTTGCTTTGCTAAAGCGGCCGTAGTGATACGTGCTCCTGGGCTGCTTTCTAGCATTTGAGCGAGCGCTTGCAATATCTGTGTGCGACGATCGTTTTTCTTGTTGCTCATTTTTCGTGTCCAGTTTCTAACCAGTGTTGTTAATTGCTAGTATCGTTAAGTGATAGTATCAACAAAAGCGAAAAATCTTATTCGCCAACTTTGGTGTTTGATATTAGTGTACCAACGCCAGTGTCGGTGAATATTTCCAATAAAGTCGCATGTGGAACTCGTCCATCAATAATATGAGCACTTGTTACGCCAGCATTAACTGCTGATAGCGCGCAGCTGATCTTAGGTAACATGCCGCCATAAATCGTGCCGTCAGCAATCAAGGCATCGACTTGCGCTGTGCTCAATCCAGTTAACACATTGCCTTGTTTGTCCTGTACGCCTGAAATATTGGTCAGTAGCATAAGCTTTTCTGCGCCAACAGCTTCGGCTACTTTACCGGCAACAAGATCCGCATTGATGTTATAAGAGTTGCCCTCGTCATCCACACCAATTGGTGCAATAACTGGAATCAGGTCGCTGTTTTCAAAGAACTTTAAGAAGCTGGTGTCGACACTGGCGACTTCGCCAACGTGGCCAATATCCACTTGTTCTGGTGCTGTCATACCTTCCGCTTGGTGTTTCACAAAAAGCTTCTTCGCTTTAATGAAGCGGCTGTCTTTACCTGTGATGCCGATGGCTTTACCACCAGCTTCACAAATTAAGTTAACGATTTCTTTGTTTACTTGACCGCCTAGTACCATCTCAACCACATCCATGGTTGCGGTATCGGTTACTCGCATGCCATTGATGAATTTTGATTCGATGTTCAGTTTAGCAAGCATTTCACCAATTTGTGGGCCGCCACCGTGAACCACGATAGGGTTAATACCAATGGCTTTCATTAAAACGATATCTCGCGCAAAACCTGCTTGTAGGTTTTCATCTGTCATGGCATTGCCGCCGTATTTAATAACCAGCGTTTTACCAGCAAAGCGTTGAATGTAAGGAAGCGATTCGCTTAAAACCTTAGCAACATCTAAAGCAGACTCACGAGAAAAAGCCACGGATTACGTACTCCTGTAAACAAAAATGGGTCGCACAAAAAAATATACAAACTCGATAGGCGTATTGTTCTATCAACGACAAAATATACTCACTAAGTATGGCAAAACGGTGACAGCCAAGGCTGACAACGAGTGTAAGCAACCACTTAGGTTTGAAATAATAGCGTGATCTTGAAGGATTAACTATAGAAATTTGTATGAAACTTACGAAGTTTGGACTTATGAAAGTTAATTTCGTTTGTGTGAAGAAAGATGAGTGAATGAATGTGGTGACGAACACGAAAAGGGTGAATTAATCTCACTCTTTTCGTGTGTTTTTTGCTTATTTTGTGCCTGTGTGGCCAAAGCCGCCTTCGCCACGTTCAGTACTTTCGAATTCAGTAACAATATTAAATTCAGCTTGAACGACAGGTAGTAGAACTAATTGCGCAACACGCTCACCTGGTTCGATAGTGAATGTCGTATTACCGCGATTCCAACAGGAAACCATTAGCTCGCCTTGGTAATCCGAGTCGATTAAACCAACCAAGTTACCCAAAACGATACCATGTTTATGACCTAATCCAGAGCGTGGCAAAATTGTCGCAGCCAGATTTGGGTCTTGGATATAAATAGACAAACCAGTTGGTAGTAGTGTCGTTTCACCCGGAGCAAGATCAATCGCTTGATCAAGGCAAGCGCGTAAATCTAAACCAGCAGAACCCTCAGTTGCGTAGGTTGGCAGCGGAATCTCTTTGCCGATTTTGTCGCTAAGGATTTTTAATTGAATAGCTTGTTTCATGGTTATCTTCTCTTTTTTTCTTAATTCATGATGGGTGTTAAGACGAGGACTTAATATGTTGTTGAATAAATTCAACGAGTTGATTTGCTAGCTCGCTTTTTGCAGCTTTATCTGGAGACCAAGTTTTGTCTTGAGTAATAACAGTGACTTGGTTTTCATCTTGATTGAAGCCAATGTCGGCACGAGAAACGTCATTGGCGATGATAATATCCAGACCTTTTCGTTCCAGTTTGCTTTTCGCGTATTCGATCACATTCTGTGTTTCAGCCGCAAAGCCAACCATGGTTTTTGCGCGTTTTTGTTGAGCAAGTGTCGCGATGATGTCTGGATTTTTTACTAATGTCAGGGTGATTTCATCGGTATCGGATTGCTTTTTCATCTTCTGGTCGCTAGCGGCTTTCATTTTAAAGTCTGCAACCGCAGCGGCACCAATGAACACATCGGCTTGTGTGTTCATGCTTCGCTCACAAGCCGCCAGCATGTCATCGGCACTTTTTACAGCGATGATGTTTGCACCAGCAGGAGTTGCTATTTGCACTGGGCCACTTATTAATGTGACCCTTGCGCCACGAGCAATCGCAGCAGATGCGAGAGCATACCCCATTTTTCCAGAACTGTGATTGCTGATGAAGCGAACTGGATCGATGGCTTCCATCGTTGGGCCTGCAGTAATCACCCAATGTTGTCCCGCCAAATCTTGTTTGATCGATGAACCTTGGAAATGCGTGATGACTGCATTGAAAATATCACTCGGCTCGCTCATGCGCCCAGGCCCAATGTCACCGCAAGCTTGAGCACCATCAGCAGGTCCGATGTTTAATACGCCTCGTTCGGCCAGTAGTTTTGCATTGGCTTGTGTTGCAGGATGACGCCACATGGCTTGGTTCATCGCAGGAGCAAGCAAAACAGGGGATTCGGTGGCTAAACATAGGGTGCTTAATAAGTCGTTTGCCATGCCTTGAGCATAACGAGCCATGAAGTCAGCAGAAGCGGGTGCTATTACAATTAAGTCCGCCCATTTCGCCAGTTCTATATGTCCCATTCCAGCTTCGGCATTTGGGTCTAATAAGGTACTGCGTACTGGATGGCCAGAAATCGCTTGTAGGGTCATTTCCGTGACAAAAGCCTTTGCGCCTTCTGTTAAAACGACTTGCACCTCAGCGCCAGCCTTAGTTAGTAAACGAATTAACTCGATGCTTTTATAAGCTGCGATGCCGCCAGTAATACCTAATAAAATGCGTTTTTGAACGAGATTTGACATAAAAAACTTCTCAATTCGATCTGTGATAGATAAGGTTAACAAATAAGGCAGGAAGCCTTTTGCGGTTATGTATACGCCGCCGCTATATTTGTTTGTCTAAATAAGAGCAAGATTATCATGTATCAAGGAGTAGATCATGAGTATTAAACATTGGCCTGAGCAAGAAAGGCCGCGCGAGAAGTTAATCCAGCAAGGCGCAGGCGCGTTAAGTGACTCTGAGCTTTTGGCTATTTTTCTTCGTACTGGAACGCAAGGTATCAGTGCGGTAGAACTTGCTCGACAACTACTTACTCAGTTTGGTGGGTTGCGTTCGTTAATGTCGGCCAGTCGAGAAGAGTTTTGCCAAGGCTTTGGCCTTGGTGATGCTAAATATACCCAGCTACAAGCTGTACTTGAGATGTCCAAGCGTCATTTACAAGAACAGCTGATGCGCGAAACAGTGTTCGCTAGTGCAGAACATGTTCGAACCTATCTTTCTTCCCAGTTGCGTCATTCTCCACGAGAAGTCTTCGCGGTGCTTTTCTTAGACACCCAACACAGATTGATCCGCTATCAAGAACTCTTCATGGGAACCATAGATGCCGCGGCAGTATATCCGCGTGAAGTTGTTAAAGCCGCGCTGCAATATAACGCCGCCGCGGTCATTCTGGCTCATAACCATCCAAGCGGTATCGCAGAACCCAGTCAGGCTGATATCAGTATTACCGATAAAATTAAACGTGCGCTAGACCTCGTTGATGTGCGATTGCTCGATCACTTTGTCGTCGGTGATGGCTCGCCTGTGTCGTTAGCGGAGAGGGGATTGGTGTAGGCACTGCTTTTAAGTCTGATGATAGAAAAATGAGAAGTAGTTTGTATGTTATTTAATTTTCCGATTTCGTTTAAAGTTCCTATTTGGTTACTTTATATAGATTTTTAGGTGTCAAAGTAACTGTTTTAGGACTTAGTGTTGTTTTTCTTGATGATCTGTTCGGAAAGTTCTAAATTTAGGACATAAAGGTTATTTTAATCTTACAATGTCACTATATTGGAACCTTGTATGGCTATCGAAAAATCTGCGGCCGCTCTTTCTGAGGAGCTTGGTGAACGTTTAAAGCAGGCTAGGTTGAATCTTAACCTGACTCAGTCTGAGGTCGCGGCACTTGCTGGCGTTGCTCGGAAAACGGTTTTAAATGCCGAAAAAGGGAAAGTGCAATTAGAAGTGTTTGTGGCAATCATGATTGCACTGAATTTAACGGATCAATTGAATTTATTCCTGCCAAAACAAGAAATATCACCATTGCAGCTAGCTAAGCTAGAGGGCAAAAAACGGCAGCGAGCGTCAGGAGTGCATCGAGAAAATAATAAAGGGATATTAGAATGGTAATGGAAGTTATTAAGGTCTCTTATCAAGGTCATGATGTTGGGGCTGTAAGCTTTGATGTCGAAAAAGGCATAGGAGCTTTTGAATATACAGCAAGTTTTATAAAAAAAGGGATAGAGCTTTCTCCTCTTAAAATGCCGTTATCCAGACGGATTTTTAGTTTTCCTGAACTTGATTTTAATACCTTCAAAGGCTTGCCAGGCTTAATAGCAGATTCTCTCCCCGATAACTTTGGTAACTCAGTTCTTAATGCTTGGGTGGCAAGTCAAGGTAAGTCTCCTAATGATATTTCTCCTCTACAACGGCTTCAATACACAGGGAAAAGAGGTATGGGGGCTTTGGAGTATTCACCCGCTACAAAGCTGCGTAGCCTAAATGCATCACAGCAAGTAGAAATTCAATCTCTTGTTTCAATCGCGCAAGAAATTTTAGATTCTCGTGGTGTATTTGAGGTAGAGCTTAATAAGGATGGACGAGAAGAAAGGGAAGCAATGTTGTCGTTACTCTCTGTTGGTATGAGTGCTGGCGGAGCAAGACCTAAGGCTGTACTGGCATTTAATAAAGACTTTACGCAAGTTCGCTCTGGACAAACGACCGTTCCTGAAGGCTTTACTCATTACCTAATGAAATTTGATGGTGTAAATGAACACAATCAGAACCAAGAGACATTTGGGGATCCCTTAGGTTACGGAGCTATGGAATTTGTTTATTATTTGATGGCCAAAAGTTGTGGTATTGAAATGATGCCCTGTAGGTTGCTTGAAGAAGGTGGCAGGCGGCACTTTATAACGCAGCGATTTGATCGCGTAAGTAATACCAAAGTCCATGTCCAGACGCTCAATGGGTTGGCCCATGTTGACTACAATAAACCAGGCTCATTCTCCTATGCAGAAATATTCAGTGTGGCTCGGCAATTAAAGCTGCCTGCAACTGATGCCCTGCAGATATTAAAGCGTATGGTATTTAATATTATTGCTCGGAATCATGATGATCATGCCAAAAATTTTGCTTTCATTCTGAAAAATGAGGGTTGGTCTTTAGCCCCTGCCTATGATTTGGCCTATAGCTACAAGCCTGGAAGTAAGTGGGTTAATAGTCATTGGATGAGTTTAAATGGAAAGAGAGATGGTTTTACGCGAGCGGATTTTTATAGTCTAGAGAAACTCAGCCCCTTATTTGGCAAGAGCAAAATTGACAGTATCGTCGATGAAACGATCGAATGTGTCTCTAGGTGGCCGACCTTAGCCCAAGAGTGGGGTGTTCCTAAGTTACTAATAGAAGAAATTTATTCTAATTTAAGGCTTAATCTTTAGATCAACGACAGAAAGCTAAAACTCGTTAGTGTCCTTGGTTTAGTGGGGGAGGTGTTAGCTACGTTGTCTTTTTAGAAAAACATAGTATTAGAAGAACATAGTTGGGCTCTGCAGAGGTAGACGTTGGATTCGATAAGGAGCGCCATTATGTTTTTCTTTGATGCTTTTTGTTCGACAGAGTCAATTGATCATTTTTTAACAAAAGAATTGCTCAATTGGTTGGCTTATGGGAAAATGCGCGCCGCTATATCCTCGGTATGGGATTTTTTTGATTCATAAGGAATCATGCTCCGCCTGAGGAAGTGAAACACTTCCAATAATCTTTCTGGATAGCAAAAGGTATTTAATTATGTCTCGCGTATGTCAAGTTACTGGGAAGCGTCCTGTTACAGGTAACAACGTTTCTCACTCAAAACGCCGTACTAAACGTCGTTTTCTTCCTAACCTTCATTGGCACCGTTTTTGGGTCGAAGGTGAAAACCGTTACATCCGTTTACGTGTATCTTCTAAAGGTATGCGTATTATCGATAAAAAGGGCATTGAAACAGTTCTTGTTGAAATGCGCGCTAACGGCGAAAAAGTATAAGGATCTGAATCATGGCTTCTAAAGGCGCTCGCGATCTAATTCGCATGGTATCTTCTGCTGGTACTGGTCACTTTTACACAACTGACAAGAACAAGCGAAATACTCCGGACAAACTTGAAATGAAAAAGTTTGATCCAGTTGTACGTAAGCACGTTATGTACAAAGAAGCGAAAATTAAATAATTTTTGCTTCTTGTCAAAAGGAACCGACTCATTGAGTCGGTTTTTTTGTATCTAGTAACAACACCTTGTTCATTTGGTCAATATTTTTTCTGTGGCAATTAGTAGCTGCACTTTATTTGTTTACTCAGTATTGTCTGTGTGTCTAGTCATCATTGAGGTTAACTATGCCTGAGTTACCAGAAGTAGAAACCACCTTACGTGGCATCGAACCCAAATTAGTTGGGCGCTCTCTCGCTAGGGTCGATATTCGCCAGCCAAAGCTGCGCTGGTTAATCACGCCTGAGCTAAGCTCAGAAATGGTAGGTGAAGAAATTACTCATCTTTCTCGTCGTGGTAAATACATCGGCATTCATACGTCAAAAGGCACCTTGATTGTTCATCTTGGTATGTCTGGCAGCTTATATTTTGTGCCAGCTGACACGCCACCGTTATTTCATGATCATGTAGATTTTTGCTTTACCGATGATGATGTGTGGCTAAGATACACTGACCCTCGTCGCTTTGGTGCTATCTTGTGGACAACTGAAGATTGGAACGAGCATGAGCTAATAAAGCACTTAGGCCCAGAACCGCTGTCTGATCTTTTTAATGCTGATATGCTTTACGCGCGAGCGAAAGGTCGCAAGGTTCCAATTAAGACCTTTATTATGGACAGCAAGGTAGTTGTGGGTGTTGGTAATATTTATGCCAATGAAGCGCTATTTAAAGCGGGCATTCGTCCTGATCGTTTGGCCGGTAAGATAAGTAAGGTGCGTTTGGCCCGTTTGGTTGAGTGCATTAAAGTGGTGCTAGCAGCTGCCATTAAACAGGGCGGAACGACATTAAAAGACTTTGTTGGCGGTGATGGCAAGCCTGGTTATTTTAAGCAGGAGTTGGCTGTTTATGGTCGGGCTAATAAAGCTTGTATCATATGTAGTGCGCCACTTAAAGAAATCCGGCAAGCTCAGCGTAGTACAGTTTTTTGCATCAACTGCCAATCTTGACCAATTGTTTAGGTTAGGCACAAGAATTGCTACCTAGTCTGTTGACTAAGTAGATGCTCAGAAAAAGATTATTTTTGAGTGGGCTTTTTGTAAATACGTAAAAATGTTGCTTAAAATGTGCAGATTACATTGCGGTATTCTGCTAATCGGTTTATTTTTGACCAGTTAGGCAGGGTTTATAGTTGCCTAGACTAAATTACATATATAAGAGGAATTGGAATGAAAGCTGTCTTTCTTGCGTCCGTTACAGCGCTTGCTATCTCATCAACCATGGCTCACGCTGCGACAGAACCAGCGGTTGTGTATGACCAAGCAGGTAAATTTGATAAGTCTTTTAACGAAGGCGTTTACAATGGCGTGAAAGAATACACGGCTGAGACGGGCATTCAGGTTCGAGAATTTGAACCTAAGAACGAAGCTCAGGTAGAGCAAGGTCTACGCCGCCTTGCTAAACGTGGTTATTCTCCTATCGTTACCGTTGGTTTCAACATGACTTCTGCGGTTGAGAAAGTCGCTAAAGATTTCCCTGAAATCAACTTCACTATTATTGATGGTGTCATCGATCTTCCAAACGTTCAGTCTGTTGTTTTCAAAGAGTACGAAGGCTCCTTCCTTGTTGGTGCTTTGGCGGCGATGGCATCTAAAACCAATACTGTAAGCTTTGTCGGGGGCATGGATATTCCTCTGATTCGTAAGTTTGCTTGTGGTTATGAGCAAGGCGTTAAATACCAGTCCTCTAATGCCACTGTTTTGCAAAATATGACAGGCTCTACTGGTGCGGCGTTTAATGATCCAACAAAAGGTTCTGAATTGGCAAAGAGCCAATTCTCTAAAGGTTCAGATGTTGTGTTTGCGGCTGCAGGTGGTACAGGTATCGGTGTATACCAAGCTGCAAAAGACGAAGGTAAATTGGCGATTGGTGTAGATTCAAACCAAAACCATGTTCAGCCAGGCACAATGCTAACCTCTATGGTTAAACGTGTAGACCAAGCGGCTTACAAAACGTACAAAGATGCCGCAGCAGGCACTTGGAAACCTGGTTTGGTTGTTTTAGGTTTGTCTGATGGTGGTGTTGATTGGGCGCTAGATGACAACAATGCCAGCCTAATTACTGCAGATATGAAAGCGAAAATGAAAGACATTCGCGCCAAAATCATCAGTGGTGAAATTAAAGTTCACGATTACATGTCAGATAACACTTGTAACTACTAAGTTGCATCAAAAAACAGTTACTTACATAGAGTAGGTAACTGTTTTTTTTGTTCTAGTGTGTTCCATTTTAAGCAGATGAATTACTTTTAGATATGACGAATAAAACAATGCCATACGCAATTGAATTGCGAGACATCAGTAAACGTTTTGGTGCGGTTCAGGCCAATAAAGACATTTGCTTACAAGTTCCGGCTGGCACGATTCACGGTATTATCGGTGAAAACGGCGCGGGCAAATCCACTTTGATGAGTATCATTTATGGCTTTTATGAAGCCGATACGGGTCATATTGAAGTTGATGGTAAGCGCGTTGATATTCGTAGCTCTCAGGATGCTATTAATGCTGGCATAGGTATGGTGCATCAGCATTTTATGCTGGTAGAAAATTTTAGTGTTCTTGAAAACGTTATTTTAGGCGCTGAAGGCGGAGCGGTACTAAAAAATGGTATCGGTGCAGCTCGCATAGAATTGCAACGCTTGGCTCACGAATACAGTTTGGATATTGATGTAGATGCAATCGTAGAGGAACTTCCGGTTGGTTTACAGCAACGAGTTGAGATCTTAAAAGCGCTATATCGTGGCGCACGCATCCTTATATTGGATGAGCCCACAGGCGTATTGACACCACAAGAAGCAGATCACCTGTTTCGCATTCTAAAAGCCCTAAAAGATCAGGGCGTTACCGTATTGTTAATCACCCACAAATTACGTGAAATAATGGCTTCCACCGACAATGTGTCGGTGATGCGCCAAGGTGAAATGGTTGCTCATCGAGAAACAGCTCACACCAGTAAGGAAGATCTTGCCGAATTGATGGTGGGCAAAAAAGTTCGTTTAACAGTCGATAAAGATGAAGCTCAGCCAAGTGAAGTGCTGTTGTCTGCGCAAAACTTGTCGCAGTTTGACAGCCAAGGCGTTAAACGCTTAAAGAATGTAAGTTTAGAGCTGCGTGCTGGTGAAATTCTGGGTATTGCTGGCGTATCTGGCAATGGGCAGAGTGAATTATTGAATGTCCTATCTGGTATCACACCTATGGACGAGGGCGAGATTCACTTTGCTGGTCAAGTTATCACTGCGAAAGCGCCAAAAGATGCGGCACAAATGCGTGATTTGAAGATGGCTCATGTGCCTGAAGATCGCCATAAAATGGGTTTGGTAACGGGCTTTGAAGCGTATGAAGCGGCTGTCTTGGGCTATCATAATTCGCCTGTTTATAACGGCAAAATTCTAATGAATCGCAAGGTAATGCTCGATGAATGCAATGAGCGCATGGCAGCTTGGGATGTGCGTCCACCGAATCCTCATTTGAAAACGGCGAATTTTTCCGGTGGTAACCAGCAAAAAATAGTTATTGCCCGTGAAGTTGAGCAAAACCCTGAAGTATTATTGATTGGCCAGCCAACTCGTGGCGTTGATATTGGTGCAATTGAAAATATTCACGAACAAATCGTTAAATTAAGAGACTCAGGTAAAGCCATTTTACTTGTGTCCGTTGAATTGGATGAAATTATGGCACTAAGTGATCGCATCATTGTGATGTTTGATGGTGCGGTAGTCGGTGAGCTAGATGCAAAAGATGCCGATGAACGAACCCTTGGTCTGATGATGGCTAATGCCTATAACGAAGAGCAAGAAGGCGAAGAGCAAGCAGAGGTGTCCGCATGAGTCAGGCGAAAGTCCCTACTTGGGTAAATATTGCCCTTATTCCTGTGCTAAATATTATGTTGGCTTTCTTGGTTTCTGGATTGGTGATTCTTGCCATTGGTGAAAACCCAATTGAAGCTGCTGGATATCTTATTTATGGCGCTTTTGGTTACGACGAAGGTATTGGTTATACACTTTATTACGCAACGAACCTTATTTTTACTGGCTTAGCTGTGTCTGTTGCCTTTAAAGGTGGTTTGTTCAATATCGGTGGTGAAGGGCAAGCTTATATTGGTGGTCTAGGTGTTGGTTTGATCTGTTTGTCACTGGATCACACCATGCCATTATATGTGATTGCGCCTTTGGCCGTAATTGGTGCAGCAGTTTTTGGTGCAGCATGGGCATACATTCCAGCTTATTTACAAGCTCGTCGCGGTAGCCACATTGTTATCACTACCATCATGTTTAACTTTATTGCCTCTTCGTTGATGGTTTACTTGATCGTAAACTGGTTAAAAGAAGATGGCCGTATGGCACCAAACAGCCGAACGTTTGAAGAAAGCGCTTGGTTGCCTTATCTACATGAATTGCTTTCTCCAATAGGTATCGAAATTGGTGACTCACCATTGAACCTTGCTTTCATTTGGGCTTTGTTGTGCTGTGTGTTTGTTTGGGGATTAATTTGGCATACACGTTGGGGTTATCAGCTGCGTACGCTAGGAACCAATCCTACGGCGGCTCGTTACGCTGGTATTGATACTGCGAAAGTGACCATTTGGGCAATGTTGATTTCTGGAGGCTTGGCAGGTTTTGTTGGCCTTAATGAAATCATGGGTGTGAATCATAACTTGTTGCTCAACTTTACGGCGGGTTACGGTTTTGCCGGTATCGCAGTGGCCTTGATGGGACGTAATCATCCGATTGGTATTATTCTAGCAGCTATTTTATTTGGTGCCTTGTATCAAGGTGGTGCCGAATTAGCATTTGAAATTCCAACTATTACGCCTGAAATTGTCGTTGTTATTCAAGGTTTAGTGATTCTATTCTCTGGTGCGCTTGAGCATATGTTCAAGGATCGTATCGAAGGCTTTTTTATTCGCAGAGCGGTCGCGTAGGGGAAAACTATGTTTGAAACATTAATACTCATGTTAGACGCGACAATGCGCGTATCTACTCCGCTTATCTTTGCTGCGTTAGCTGGCTTGTATTCTGAACGTGCGGGTATTGTTGATATCGGTTTAGAAGGTAAGATTTTAGGCAGTGCCTTTGCAGCGGCAGCAGCAGCAGCTGTTTTTGGTTCGGCTTGGATAGGTTTGTGCTTTGGCATATTGGCCTCTGTTAGCTTAGCTATGATTCACGGCTTCGCTTGTATTACTCACCGCGGCGATCACATCGTTTCTGGTGTGGCGATTAATACTATTGTGGCTGGTTTGACGGTTACTTTGTCTATGCACTGGTTTGGTATGGGCGGACAAACACCGGCACTGGTTGGTGATGCGCGCTTTTTAGACATTACTTTCCCATTTGCCGATGCAATGGAAAGTGTGCCTATAATCGGACAAATTTATTCGAACTTGCTTAGCGGCCACAATATTTTGGTTTACTTGGCCTTTATTATGGTACCAGTGACCTATTGGGTGATTTATAAAACTCGCTTTGGCTTGCGCCTTCGTGCGGTGGGTGAGAACCCTCATGCGGTTGATACGGCTGGCATTTCAGTGTCTTTCATTCGTTACCGCGCTTTGATTATTTGTGGCATTTTATGTGGCCTTGCTGGCGCGTATTTGTCTACTGCTCATAACGCAGGTTTCTTGAAAGATATGAGCGCGGGTAAAGGATACATGGCATTGGCTGCGCTTATCTTTGGTAAATGGCGTCCAGTTCCAGTATTGCTTGCTTGTTTGTTGTTTGGTTTCTTAGACGCTGTTGCGGTTCGTATGCAGGGCGTTGTGATTCCAGGTATTGGCGAAGTACCAGTACAAGCAATCGAAGTATTGCCGTATGTATTAACCGTCTTGTTATTAGCAGGTTTCATCGGCAAAGCTGTTGGGCCAAAAGCTATCGGTCGCCCTTACGTGAAAGAACGAGCCTAACATGCCAAATAAGGAGCAAAGCGCTGAATTATTTGCATTGGCTAAAGACGCGATGAATAAAGCCTATGTGCCTTATTCTCGCTTCCATGTGGGCGCGGCGATTTTAACGGCTGGTGGCAAGACTTATTCTGGTTGCAACGTGGAAAACGCGGCTTATCCAGAAGGAACGTGTGCCGAAGCGGGCGCTATTGCTTCCATGGTGCTTGGTGGCGATACGCTGATTAAAGATATTTACGTTATTGGGAAAGGTGAGGAATTGGTAACACCTTGCGGTGGTTGCCGTCAGAAGATTCGTGAGTTCTCTTCTGTGGATACCATGATTCATATTTGTGGCGCAGAAGGTGTGAGAAAATCCCTCACTATGAACGAGCTGTTACCTTTCTCGTTTGGCCCAGAAAACCTTGACCAGCAAGCCAGTTAGACATCAGAGCTAAATCATGATTAACAAACCACCTTCGGGTGTTTTTTTTGTTTATATGGTTTTTGTCTAGATATTTTTTTATGTAGAAAGCTTTTAGGCTGTCTTATTCGTTGAGAGCCAACGAGCAAGCATCGGCCCAGCAATCAGTACCAATAGAAAGCGAGCAACCTGCATGGCCATCACAAAAGACACATCAGCATTGGTTGACGCGGCGATTATGGCAACAGAGTCAGCACCTCCAGGGCTGGTGGCAAGGAAGGCCGTGAGCGGGTCGATATCGGCAAAAGTAATCAAAAGCATGGCCAAGCAGGCATTAATCGCAATCAAGGCTAGAATCGCGGCTAATACATGCGGAAAGACATGCCAAGCGTGCTGCAACACTTGTCGAGTGAAGCGAAAGCCAATCCCCCAACCCAGCATTGCAAAGCTAATCGCCAAGCACCAATGGGGCAGAATAATTGGTAAAATACCGGAGAACTTGATCACCAACCCTACTGCAAGAGAAAGCAGCAAAGGCCCGCTTGGTAGACGAAGTTTTATACCAACAATGCTCGCTACCAAGATGACTGCTAGCGTAATAGCAAAACCAGACCATGACGACACGCCAAGCCAATCAATCGGTTCAGCAGAAACACCATCGACGTGAAATACCGCCGCAACAATCGTTGCCGCGATAGCACAGCAAGCCACACGTAAATACTGCATAAAGGCGACCAGCCGCATGTCCGCTCCGTAAGACTCAGACATAATAGTCATTGCGGATGCCGCGCCAGGAGAAGAACCCCAAATGGCAGTAGTGCCGGGCAATAATCCGCTACGACTAAGCAACCAGCCCAAAAAGCTAGACGCGACAATCGTCGAGACAGTGCCAATTAGAAACAACGGCCATTCCATGGAGATTTTCGCAAAGACCGTCAGCGGAAGACTGTTGGCTATCATCATGCCCAAAATACCTTGAGCCATTAAAAACATTGGCTTTGGCAGTGTCATACCTGCGCCACTGGTGGCTAAAATAATTGCTGTAATCATAGGACCAAGCAGAAGCGCCGCTGGCAAATTAGCGTATTCAAAACAAACCACTAAAACAAAAGATACGGCTAATAAGACGGTTAATCGCCAGGTTGTTGGCCAACGAGAAGGGGTTTTGCAAAGTGATAAAAAGCGAGAAGTCATGTCTATCTGTCGAAAAAAAAGCAGTGGGTTTAATGGCGCCAAGCATACCTTAAATAAGCTGGTATTATTGGCGCCTCTGGTGATGTTAACCATACTCGCAACTTATGTTAGTGCATTGTCATGTTGGGAATTGCTATGAGCATTAAGGCAAAGAATAGGAAGATACACCAAAAAACTGACAAGAAGCTGACTGATGTTTCGTTAGGTTGAGTTTGCTAGGCGGACGTATCTGTTACTATGAGACTAAGAGCATAGCATCTGAAAATCAAAGCGACTTAAAGGAAAAGAAAAAACAATGCGAAAAATTAGCACCTTATGTGTGGCAATCTTGTCTCTTGCTCTAACCGCATGCGCAAGTGGTCCAATCAGTCGTTCCGATTCAGTAGGGTTCGAAGAAAGCGGCGGAGCCAGTTATTACGCCATGAAGTATCAAGGACGCAAAACGGCCAGCGGAGAATTGTTTGATCAAAAAGCCATGACTGCCGCTCATAAACGATTGCCTTTTGGCTCAAAAGTAAAAGTCACCAACGTCGCCAATGGAAAGAGTGTTGTGGTGCGAGTTAATGACCGTGGGCCGTTCGTAAGTGGCCGCATTATTGACCTTAGCAAAGCAGCTTTTCAGCGCATCGGTAATACTCGCTCTGGTGTTATAGAAGTTGAGATTGAGGTATTGAACTAGTTAGGAAGCATCCCGACACTTTTCCAGCAAGCTCGGTGTCAGTTTAATACTGGCGACCATTTGACCGAAATCATCTGGATCGCGTTGAATGGAAAAGCCTAAATGTCGGCAGAATTCGATCATGCGTTTGTTTTCGGCCAATACAATACCTTTCATCACACGAATGCCTTTGTCTGCGGCGACTTGCATAAGTCGTCGCATTAGATAAGACGCTAAGCCTAAACCTTGGAATTCATCGCCAAGTACCACGGCAAATTCACAACTTTGATCGTCGAAGTTATCTATGTATCGCGCGGTGCCGATCAATAAATCTTGGTCATCCCGCTGAATCACCGCGAGTAAGGCCATTTCTCGGTCGTAGTCGATGTGGGACATGCTGGCGAGCATGCGCGGTGTCAGTTCTTCGATATTGGAAATAAAACGAAAATAGCGAGTCTCATGAGACATGCTGCGAACAAAATCCGCCAAAATGCCTGAATCTCTCGGTAAAACAGGTCTAACGGTGGCGATCTCGTCATTTTTCAATACTCGCTCCGATACCCATTGTCTTGGGTAAGGATGAATGGCGAGATGTTCATAACGACGCCAATTTTTGCAAAGACGAAGGTTGGCCGTGACGTCAGCGTAAACACTACCACTGTCATGAAGCCTCACATCGGCCATTTCTAGGCTTTCAATTTCAGGTAATTCGCAAACCATAGAGGATAAGTTGCGCAGTAAACTTTCTAGCTCAAATGACTCTTCACCGGGAAAGGCGCGTTGAATTAAATCTTTCGCCAAAATGGTATTGAGAGGTGGCAAAGCAACGGCTTCAGCTTGTTTATGTTGCTGAGCACCTTCCAAGGACAAACCAATGGCTGGGCCAAATACTTTATCCTGAAATACTCTAAGATGGATCGGTGCAGATAACTGATTTGAGGCCTGACGGCGAGTAATTAAGCGAATATGAAACAGCTCAAAAATATCTCGTAACGAATCCGTATGAGGCGTTTTTTCAACCTGTTTGAGCTCTTGTCTGCGTTCTTGTTTAAAAAGGCGATTAAGCGTTTTTGTTGCTTCTGAAACATCAATTTTAAAACGAAACGCATGACTGTCTGGTGATTGTTTGGCGAGTAATTGGTTACGCTGGAATTGCACCAAGAACTGAAATCCTTCAATAGCCGTCTCTGGGGTACGGAAGGTTGGAATGCCAGCTTCGTTAATACGCGTACGCATGTTAGTCATGTTGCCACCACCAAGCAAACATACCATAACGAGCTTTTTCTGTGTTCGATGCAACTTGATGATGAGATCGTAAAGGGAATCTATGTCTATTAGCGCAGTTGGGCTTAGCGTTAGTAACACCGCACCACAATCATCACTCTGCAAAGCATTAGCGGCAAGATCAATAAAGAGATCTGTGGCGCAACTTGCCCAAACCGTTGTCACCGGGCCAATGCCACCGCGACCCGCCATGGTGGATTCCAATCTATTGTGTAACTCGCCTTCTGGCGTGAGTAGGTCAATGCCTAATTCCATAGCGCGTTGTGCCGCGAGTTCGCCCGGCCCTGCGCCGTTACCTATAATTAACAACGAGCCATCTTTTACCCGACGGGCATTTGTCATTACCGAGGCTGCCGCGATTAAATCATTCAAGCGTCGTCCACGTACTGCACCAGTTCGGCTGAGTGCGGCGTCGAGTACTCGCTCATCGGCACCGACGGAATGTTCGGTGACAACGGCAACGGGTTTGCTTCGCCCTGTAGCGCGTAAGCTGCTAAGGAAGCGTGTCGGACGACCTATTTTTTGCAGATACATCAAAATGGCCTGACTGTCGAAATCATTGGATAAGTAATCCAATACTTGCGATGGCATCACATCGACAGGTGACCCCATAGAAACTACTTGAGAAAAGCCGATGCCTTGCCAAGTCGCCCAATCTACAAGCGCACTGGCGACCGTGCCAGATTGCGACATTAATGCTAAGCGTCCCGGTAAAGGCTGAGTTAAACCAAGCCAAGCAAAGACGCCTTGTTTAGGTCGACAAATACCAAAACTGTTCGGGCCAAGTAATCGAACATTGTGTTTGCGCAGCGCTTCAACCAGTGATTCTTGGCTGTCGCCTGTCCAAGACAACATTAGTAATGAGCCAATGCCCGCAGCGCCACAGGCGGCAATAATGTCTTCCATGGAAGGTTGGCTTTCTTTGGAAGAATAAGAGCCAACTAACACGGCAAGATCAGGGCTTGTGGTTAATTCGCCGAGCGTTGAAAAAAGCGGGAAGGAGAACTCTGTCGCAGGCTGAACACCAACAAGACTAACCGGACAGGTTTTTTTTGTATGAGATAAGGACGTTAACAGTGCCAGCATGAGAGGGTCGTGCGCATCATCGCCAGTGAGCACCACCATCGACTTTGGGGCGAGTAGAGATTGTAATGCGTGTTGGCTCACTTAATTTTCTCCAAAATTTAATTTTGAGGCAGTAGCAACGACTTGAGACTGTATCATAGTCTTGTTAATACGAATTGTAGACCATGGTAGGGTAGACTGTCCTCGTCGTGTATGGCTTGATATCAAACAGTTAAACGTCAGAATAGACAAAAAATAAAAATCGTCAAAAATAAAAAACACTGGAATAAAGATGACAACGGCTTACATCACACACACTTATTGCGACAAGCATGATATGGGAGAAGATCATCCTGAGTCTCCGTTGCGCCTTGGTGCGATTCAAAATCGTTTGATCATGGGGCAGTTGATGGATTTTCTACGTCGATTGGAATCCGATCCAGCAACGCGAGAGCAATTGCTTCTGGCTCATGATGAAGCCTATGTGGACTCTATTTTTGCGCGAGCGCCAGAAGAAGGTCATGTGGAACTAGAGCCAGAAACCTTGATGATGCCACACACGCTAGATGCTGCGCTATATGCAGCAGGTTCGGTGATTAAAGCGGTAGACTTAGTTATGACAGGCGAAATGGACAATGCGTTTTGCGCGATTCGTCCGCCGGGTCATCATGCAGAGTACGACAAAGCCATGGGCTTTTGTTTGTTCAATAACATTGCTGTTGGAACACGTTATGCCGTTGAACAATACGGTTTAGAGCGTGTGGCGATCGTAGATTTTGATGTTCATCACGGTAACGGTACGGAAGACATCTTTAAAGCTGATCCGAAAGTGCTTTATGCTTCCAGCTACCAACATCCGTTTTATCCCTACAGCGATCCGGGTGCTTCTCACGATAATATTCTACACATGCCTCTGGAAGCCGGTTCTGGTAGCGAAGCCTTTCAAAACATCATTACTGAGCAGCTGCTGCCAGCGCTGGACGCATTAAAGCCTCAGCTGATTATGATTTCAGCAGGCTTTGACGCTCACAAAGAAGACCCAATGGGGCAACTAAGATTAAGCGAGTCTGACTTTACTTGGATTACTGATCTTTTGATGGATGTTGCTGATCGTCACTGTGGTGGAAAAGTAGTATCGGTATTAGAAGGTGGTTATAACGTAGATGCGCTAGGACGCGCTGCCTTTTGTCATATCAAAAGCTTAATGAGGCTTTGAAGCTAGATTTTTAATTTAAGCTTTTGGTTTTATTTTTTTAACTTTAGGAGCGAGCCAAAAGCGTTTTGCCAAGCTGGTGGTTGAACTCAGATAAATTCTTGAGTTTGTGTGGTGCTAGATCAAATTTATCATGATCAAATTCGTCTGGGTGCGGTATGGCAATCGCTTTAATGCCAGCAGCTAATGCCGCTTTTATACCGCCGAGTGAATCCTCAAAAGCAATGCACTGATGAGCTTCAATACCAAGTTTTTCCAGTGTTAGCTGGTAAACATCAGGAGCGGGTTTGCCTTGGCTTACTTCATCCGCTGAGCTATAAGCCATAAAATAGTCTGCAATATTAAGGCGTTGTAACACGCTAGGAATAATGTCTTTTGGTGAGTTGGTAGCAAGGCCAATTTTTACTTTGGCTTGTTGTAGTGAGTTGAGTAAATCATGAACACCTTGCATGGCTTGCCCTTGAGTCTCGATCAAATATTTGACTCGCTCAACGACACGATTCTCGACTTCCTCAAGAGAAGCATCATACCAAGGTTGTTTTGCAAACCAGAACTCAGTGACTTCTCTCGTCGTCATTGCAGCAGTTAACGCTGTTAGCTCGGAAGTAACTTCAACACCAACCGACGAAAATACATCGTATTCTGCTTGCTTCCAGAAGGGTTCGGAATCAATCAGTAATCCATCCATGTCAAAAATGACTGCTTGCATAATTGTTTATCACTTTGCTTTTTTCTTGGTGCTTTATTAGACATGGATAAGACCTAATTTGAAAGTGCATTAGGCAGCCATAAAGCGATTTCAGGAACTAGGCAAAGTATAAATGCAGCTAAGCACATCAGAAGAAAGAATGGGAAAGCGGCTTTTGCGACTTGGCCTATTTTTTCTCCGGTAAGACCTTGTAGGACAAAGAGGTTAAAACCAACTGGTGGTGTGATTTGCCCAAGTTCTATGAGTATGACAAGAAAGACGCCAAACCAAATGGGATCAAAGCCAGCTTGAATAACTATGGGTAAGGTTATAGGTAAGCTCATTACCGTGATGGAAATACCGTCTAGAAATAAGCCAAGTATTATGTAAAAAATTGCCAGCGCTAAAAGTAAAAAAGCAGGCGTAAGATCCAAGCTTGCGATGTAGCCAGCTAGTTCGGAAGGCAGGTGAAGGAAGCCCATTGCGGTAGATAAAAGCGCAGCAGAAACTAATATGCTGCATACCATGGTTGAGCTCAACAAGGTGGCAATCATTGCTTCTTGTATCATTTTAAATGATAGCTGACGTTCTTTTATTAAAATAATGACGGTTGCAAATACGCCGACAGCGGCGGCTTCTGATGGTGTGGCAATACCTGTATAAATTGCTCCCATTACGATAACGATCAGTGAAATTACGGGTAAAAGCAGAACCAAGCTTTCCAGTTTACTGGCGGTATGGGATTGTTCTGGTGGACATAATGAAGGGTTTAATATTGCTCGACATATGATGTATCCAGAATAAAGTGCGGCAATTAAAACTCCAGGCAATACGCCAGCCATAAAAAGTTTACTGATTGAGACTTCTGACTGAATGCCGTATACGATCATCACAAGCGATGGCGGGATTAATAGCCCTAGGCTGCCTGCTCCAGCCAAGGAGCCGACGGATAAACTTCTATCATAACCACGTTTTTTAAGTTCAGTCGTGGTAATTTTTCCTACCGTTGCTGTGGTTGCCGCACTTGAGCCACTTACCGCTGCAAAAAGAGCGCAGCCGAACACATTCGTGTGGAGTATGCCGCCAGGGATCTTTTTCGTCCAAGGTTCTAGTCCTCTGAACAGTCGATCTGAAATATCTGATCGGAAGATAAGTTCCCCCATCAGAATAAAGAGCGGGATAGCAGATAATTCCCAAGAGTTTGCTGATCTAAAAAGGATACGGCTGAGTATGGCTCCGGCACGATCTAAGCTGACATCTCCAATTAAAATAAGAGATAACAAAGCAACGATTGCCAGACCAGAAAACACCCAAACTCCAAGTCCCAGAACCAAGAGAATTAAAGTAATAACACCAACGGCTGATAATACTATTTCCATCTTATTTGTTTGTCTCGATATTGGGGATTTGGCGTGTAGATACGAGGACGAGCATTCTGACAAATAGCGTTAGGCACAAAAGACTCAAGCCAAGTAACACCATGCCTTCGGGAATCCACAAAGGCGTTTCTGCTATGGATTCACTGGTGATACTGCGTTTAAAGCTTCTGGCAACATTGATGTACCAGTAGTATAAAATCCAAGAAAAAAGGGCGAAAGAAACGAAAGAAATAACAAACTCTAGCAGCCAATGATGCCGCTCTGGGAGACGGTCATTTAATATATTAACCTTTATAAGCCCATTTCTTTCTAAACTATAACCTAGGCCGAGAAAGGTTGTAGTGGCGATAGCGTAGCCAACAAATTCATCCAAAACATACGTTGATGTTCCAAATAGACGTAAGACAATCTCTAACAGTATGTGGCACAGTAGATAGGCTATTAGCAACATTGCCAATGCACCAGACAGCTGGTTAAGCCGTCTGGATACACTGGCTAATAGACGGATGATCATTTGCTTTTCTCAAAATCCGCCATGATATCGCTACCCGATTTTCCTGTGTCTTTTAGCCATTCTTTTAAAGATGGCTTAGCTGATTCTTGCAGCCAGTTAATGAAGGGTTTTGGTAGATCTTGATGGATGACAACCTTATGTTCAGCCAGTTCTTTGTAATTACGAGCGACTCGAGTTCTCACTGTTTGCCAGTTATGTTCATCAGTTAAAGCAGCAGCTTTGAGAATAGCGCTTTGTTCTTCATTGGATAAATCGTCAAACGCTTCTTTGTTCATGTGCACCATGTTGAGAGGAATGGCGTATTGAATAGCGCTGTAATTATCAAGATGTTCCCAAAATTTACCGCTCGCACCCGCATCAGCTGAGGTAAGCACCGCTTTAATGCCACCAGTGGACAGTTGAGGAACGACATCTCCCCACGAAAGGCTAATTGGTTCTGCGCCAGCTTCACGTAATGTCAAAGTGCCATTTTTGTCATAGGTACGAATTTTTAAATTGGCGAGTTCTTCTTTTGTCGTGACGGGTTTTTGAGACCAAATACCACTGGCTGGCCAAGGAGAAGCGTAAAGTAGGATTTGTCCATTATTAGCAAATACTTTTTGATAATAAGGTTTGGCGATTTGATAAAGCTGTTCTGCTTGGTCTTCATTCTCTACGAGAAAAGGCAGTGAAGATAATAGGAATATAGGATCTATTCCAGCCATACTGCCGGCTAAAGTATCTGCAATTTGAATGGCATTGTCAGCAACAGCATAAAAATTGTCAGTAGATTTAAACCCGAGAGAGCCACCTGTGTGGAGTGTAATATCTATGTCGCCATTGCTAAGTTTTGTTACTTGATCAATGAAATATTTATCACCTTCAGCATGAATTGACGTCGCGTTGTATTCATTAGAGAAATCAAACTTTGCGGCAGATAATGCCAAAGGAGCTTGGGACAAGGCGACAGAAACTAACAATAAACTTGGATAGCGCATACGACTTTTTCCTTCGGGAGTTGGTATCTACCGACTCTAGGATGCTTATCTTTTAGTCGTATTTCTTATTGCGGCGAAAGGTTGACGAAAAGCGACAAAGGGTTTTAAAAAAGTAAGCAAGGGATTTGTAAGTAAATAGCTCACTTCATAAATTCTCCCTGAAGTATTCATCTATCGTTTCTACCTAATCATACACATAGAAGTTCTGGATGTTCGCTACTTTTTGTCTTGTGGTTACCCAATGCATTGAATTGATGAAGTGTAAGTTTAGCTTGCTTGAGATGTCCGACGAGAATCGATTGGCGATTGGCCAAAGAATCTATGGTAAGTACGACTAAAGTGAGCTGAGCTTAGGAAACCGCAAGCAACGGATATTTCAAAAATACTAAGATTAGACTGCTGTATTAGTTGGCGTGCATGAGTTAATCGGTACTCCATGTAATAACGCGCAGGAGTCACCCCGACATTAGTTTTAAATAGTCTTTCTATTTGACGTCTGGAAATACCGACAAGTTTCGTCAGTTCGTCTATGGTTAATGGGTCCTCAACATTATTTTCCATTAGTTGTATCGACTCTTTTATGCAATCAGGAGTGTGTGATTCAGCAAGTAAAAAGCGATTAATGATTTTTGAATCTTTTTTATTGGATCGATCAGACCCAATTACTTCTGCAACAGCTTGTGAGTAATCTGTTCCATGTGAGCCTTTAATGAAATGGAGCATCATGTCTAGTGTGCTGTTGGGTCCTGAGCAGGTTAATAAAGTGCCTTCCTCAGTAAAAGTGGATGTTGATAAATTTAACTCGGGAAAACGCTCTTCCATTATTGCTTTGTTGTCTTGGTGAATAGAGATAGTGGTTCCTGTTTTTATTTTGCTATCAGCAATATAAAAACTTCCGTTCCATATACCTATTATGGTTGCATTTGACTGGGCTGCTTTGGCTAATTTTTTATTAAGCAATGGTTCTGGTTTGAGAGAATTACGAAAGCCGCCACAAATCACCAAAATAGAGTCTTTGCTTATTTCAATATCTTGTATATTGCCGTCAGTTGCTATTTCGATAGAGATATCTGATAGCGCTTTGTTATTGTTTACGCTGTACGTTTTACATTCGTAAATAGGGTTGTCATGTACTAGATTAAGGGTCACTAGAGTATCTAAAGCAACGGAAAAAGAAGACATAGAAAAATGATCTAGCAGTACAAAGTTTGCTCTTTTTGGCTGTGTTGAAGAGTTCTTAGAAGGGGTGGGGTGAGTAAAAGCAAGATTAGAGCGCTTCAAATGGCTTTGAAAATAGGATGTATTTGCCTTGCTGCTTGTTTCTAACATACTTTGATCCCCTCATAAGTATTTTTTACGAACACAATATCTTATTTTTTATGCAAATAAAATGCCGTAATTTTCGAGGGGAATTGTTAGGTTCTAGTCATGAATCTAGATGCAATATAGTGACGGATTATTATTTTCTGTGCGGTTGATGTAAAAGAGCGACACCATATATGCCGCTCTTTTGGTTGTTTAAATTATGCTTTATCAGCCGTTTTGGCTTTCTCTGTTTCCCAATTCAATAGCTCAGGTTTTTGTGCGTCGTGGGCGAAGAAGTAACCTGCTTTCGGGGTAACGTATAAGGTTTGGCCTTTCTCAAAGCAGTTTTTGTCGAACGCTTTGTGAGGCAGGTCGATTTCCCAGACGTCGTTACTTTGCCAATCAATTGGGGTAAGTTCTAGCCGAACTTCAGCGCCAATCGGGTTGATGGCAATAACGCGTAACGGCAAGTTTGCATGAGCTGTTGGTTCTTTCGATACAAAGAACTCATGGGAACGAATGTATAGCTGACCGTCTTTCTGTTCTGCGCCATCAGGTAAAATGATGCTCGCTTGTTGGTTATGCCATTTGCCGTTTTCCACTTTGCCTTCAAAGACATTGGCGTTGCCAAGGAAATCGAATACAAATCGGCTGTTAGGTGAGGCGTAAAGCGCACCGGGTTGGTCGATTTGCTCAATGTGTCCGTTGCTCATGACGACAACACGATCCGACAATTCCAAGGCTTCTTCTTGGTCATGGGTCACAAATACGCTAGTAAAGCCAAGTTCATCGTGTAAGCCGCGCAACCAGCGACGTAGCTCTTTTCGTACTTTTGCATCCAAGGCGCCGAAGGGTTCGTCTAGCAGTAATACTTCCGGTTGCGTTGCCAAAGCACGCGCCAAAGCAATACGCTGTTTTTGACCGCCAGAAAGCTGTGACGGGAAACGGTTAGCAAGATGTTCAAGCTGTACCATTTCTAATAAATGCATCACGCGGGTTTTGATTTCTGTCGGGCTTGGGCGTTCTTTGCGAGGTAAGACTTCTAAGCCAAAGGCTACGTTATCAGCCACTGTCATGTGACGGAACAAGGCATAGTTTTGGAATACGAAGCCCACGCGACGATCACGGACGTGCAAGTTGGTCACGTCTCGGTCGCCAAATTTAATACGGCCAGTGTCTGCGCCTTCAAGCCCTGCGATAATACGTAACAGGGTGGTTTTCCCTGAACCGGATGGTCCAAGCAAGCCAATCATTTCGCCTTCGTTAATATCTAGTGACAAAGGTGACAAGGCTTGAAAATGCCCAAAGTGTTTGGAAATGTTTTCAATCAAAATGCTCATTGTGTCACCTGTCTTTCTTTTTCAGCTTCAATTTTTAAACTACGTTCCTGACGCCATTCGATGAAGGCTTTCAACAACAAGGTAAGTAGGGCAATCATTGCCAATAGCGAGGCGCTGGCAAATGCGGCAGCGGCTTGGTAATCCTCATATTGCAACTGAACATGCAGTGGCAAGGTATTGGTTTCACCGCGAATGTTGCCAGACACCACAGATACCGCGCCAAATTCACCCACAGCACGAGCATTGGTAAGGATGACACCATAAATCAGCGCCCATTTGATATTCGGCAAAGTCACTCGGCGGAACAATTGCCAGCCTGAAGCCCCCAAAATGACAGCAGCTTCTTCGTCTTCTCGTCCTTGTTGTTGCATCAAAGGAATCAATTCACGCGCCACAAACGGACAAGTTACAAAAACTGTCACCATGACGATGCCGGGCCATGCGAACATCAATTGGATGTCTTGGTCATACAGCCAAGAGCCAATCCAGCCGTTATTGCCATACAACAAAAGATATAACAGGCCCGCCACCACAGGAGATACCGCGAAGGGAATGTCCATCAAGGTCATCAATAGTTTGCGGCCGGGGAATTCAAAACGCGTTACGGCCCATGCGAGCATCACGCCGAACACCAAGTTAATCGGCACAGTTAACGCCGCAACTACCAGAGTCAAACCAATGGCGTGCAAGGTATCGGCTTCAATCAAACTGTTGAAGTAATGCGCTGCGCCTTCGACAAAAGCCTGTTGGAAAATGGCAATGAGTGGCACAACTAATAATATTGCGGTCAAAAATAAGGTAATACCAATGAGCAGGCCTTTTACCCAAGGGCTGTCGCCAACTCTTAGCTGGTGGCGTTGCCCAGATGATGTTTTAGAAGATGACATAATATTTTCCTAACTGCGTCCATGAAGGCGACGTAAATAACGCGCCTGCCAGATATTGATGGCGAACAAGAGGATCAGCGACGCCATCAGCACAACAGACGCAATGGCGCTGGCGGCAGGGAAATCGAACTCTTGTAAGCTAACGAATATCATCAAGGACGTAATTTCGCTGACGTAAGGCATGTTACCCGCGATAAAGATCACCGCGCCGAATTCGCCTAAACTACGAGTGAATGACAAGGCAATGCCCGTCATCAATGCTGGCCACAAGGCAGGAAAAATGACGCGACGAAATACCGACCAATCGGAAGCGCCTAATGTCATACCGGCTTCTTCCTCCTCTGGAGATAACTCTTCCAATACTGGTTGAACGGTTCTGACCACAAAAGGAATACTGGTAAATGCCATGGCAAGCACGATACCCCAAGGTGTGTAAGCAACCTTGAGTCCTAGGCTTTCGAGTATTTCACCGTACCAACCATTTTGAGCATATAAAGTCGCCAAGGTGATACCTGCAACCGCGGTTGGCAACGCAAAGGGCAAATCCACTAACGCGTCTAAAATACGGCGTCCAGGGAATTCATAACGCACTAATACCCAAGCGAGTAAAAGACCAAAAAAGCCATTAAAGATAGAAGCTATTAAAGCTGCCCACAGAGTCACTTTGTAACTGGCAACCACACGTTCATCGCTGATTACCTGCCAATATCTGTCCCAACCCATGTCGACCGATTGCATGACCAATCCGCTCATTGGGAGTAACAGAATCAAGCTGATAAACAGCAGGGAGGTTCCCAAGCTTAAACTGAGTCCGGGCAAGACTCGCTTATGGCGAGGTCTGGTATCGGCCGCGCTTAAATGTGTTGCCATGTATTTGCCTATTATGGTCTTAACAAAAGTATTTCAATGAAAATGCTAGTAGTTATAGAGACAGAAAAGCCGGACACGCAAGCGTATCCGGCTAGTTGTTATCTATTCTGATATTAGCGACGCTGAAGTTGGTCTAGTTTACCACCATTTGTGAATATTTCTTTAGTCGCTTGTGGCCATCCGCCTGCAATATTTTCTACTGTTAATAAGTCTACTTCTGGGAACTTATCAGCGAATTCTTTTTTCACAACATCGTTGTGTACGCGGTAGTTAAAACCTGCCAATAAACGCTGAGATTCTTCGCTGTACAAGTAGCTTAGGTATTCACGAGAAACTTCCTCTGTACCGTTTTTCTTCGCGTTTTTCTCAACTACGGCTACTGGGAATTCCGCCAATATAGAGGTTTTTGGGACAACTACTTCGTAGTTGTCTGCGCCGTACTGGTTACGGATATTGTTTACTTCGGATTCGAAAGTAATCAATACATCACCAATGCCACGCTCAACGAAAGTTGTTGTCGCGCCACGGCCACCAGTATCAAATACAGAAACGTTTTTAAGGAAGGTACCTAGGAAATCGTCGATCTTAGTTTCGTTGTCTTTACCAAAGGTTTTTTGTGCATAACCGTAAGCTGCTAGGAAGGTGTAACGACCGTTGCCTGATGTTTTAGGGTTTGGGAACACTAATGCCACATCATTACCCGCTAGGTCGCCCCAGCTTTTAATGTTTTTTGGATTGCCTTTACGGACTAAGAAGGCAATCGTTGAGTAATAAGGAGAGCTGGCATTTGGAAACTCGTTTTTCCAATCTGCTGGGATCATCTTGCCTTTGTCATGCAAAACTTGAACATCGGTTACTTGGTTAAAAGTTACAACGTCCGCTGACAAGCCGTTCATGATGGCATTGGCTTGCTTTGAAGAACCAGCGTGAGACTGTTTAATCTCAATGGTTTTGCCCGTTTTTTCTAACCAATGTTTTTCAAAGGTTGGGTTGTAAGTGGCGAACAACTCACGAGCAATATCGTAAGACGTGTTAAGAATTGTTTGATCCGCAGCCGACGCTTGAACGGCTCCGCTCAACAATAATGTACCAATAATAGATTTCAAAAAATGCTGTTTAGATTTCATAGTGCCCTCGTGTGGGAAGCAGTGAATTATATTGAGAGCGAGATTACTTAAAAGATTTAGTTATTACAATGGCTGCAAATAAACTTTTTTGGAATATACATAAGGTTTTTTTCAAACCAGATGTTTTTCAATAACTTGACCAAAATCGCTGTGACTTTTATTACGTTGCTTGAGTTATTGATTGCAGCCAATCCATAAATACAGTCAGGCGTTTGGTTGGTTGTATGCGTGATGGATAGAGCAAGGATACCGGCATTGGCTCTGCTTCGAATTGAGGTAATACTGGAATAAGTAAGCCTTTTTCAATAAAGTTTTCAGCACCAATAACGGGTATTTGAGCAATCCCAAGCCCTGATAAACAGGCGTTCAAATAAGCGTCTGTACCATTCACAGCTAGGCTGCTTGGCATGGATTGCTGTTTTACCTTGTCGCCTTCTAGGTATTCAAATTGTGCGTCGAGATTACCTAGCGAATGGGAATACTCGATCAGCTTATGATTCGCTAGCTCTTCGATTGTTTGCGGAATGCCAAATTGTTCCGCATAACTGGGTGAGACGCAGTTGAGGCTTCGGTATTGCGTTAAAGGTCGAGCGATAAGGCTGCTATCGTCGAGGTTACCGACTCGAATCACGCAATCAATGCCTTCTTTAATCATATCTACTCGATAATCCGCGCTACTTATTTTTCTACTCTTCAACAGCTCTCTTCGTGAGGGCTTTCATCTTTTTTATGCCTTTCTAGATTTAGACTTTTTTTGTTTGTGTTTACCGAATCGTTACATTTTTGTTCTGGTGACTTTCTACCTGTGTGAGCCATAATATGAGTACAATTTTATTTGATAATTATTATCACGTTTGTTCTTGGAGAGATAATGCTTCTATCACAGTTACCGAAAGGTACGGTTGCTGAAATCCATTCTGTAGTTCATCCACAAGAAGACATGCAACGCCAGCTTTTAACATTAGGTTTTGATCCAGGTGAAACCGTGCAGCTGATGACAAAAGCACCATTTGGCCATTCTTTGCAAATAAAGGTCGGCTCTACTTTGGTCGCCATTCATTCTGAAGACGCAAACCATATACATCTTTGCGATTAGCATGCGACGTTGCAATTGCATTCAGCTTCGCGTTTAGTTTTACAAGAGATCAACACAAGCATGACATTCCACATCACTTTAGTCGGTAATCCAAATACAGGGAAAACGACTTTATTTAATAAGCTGGCAGGAACTCGGCAAAAAGTAGGCAATTGGGCCGGCGTTACAGTGGATTGTAAGACAGGTTTTTTTAATAGCTCGGATCAGCGTGTAGACATGACAGACTTGCCGGGCATTTACAGTTTGAATAATCAGACTGGCGGCATGGATGAGGTTATTGCGCGACGTTTTTTAACCGAGAGCGATTACGACGTTATTGTCAATGTGGTGGATGCGACCAACTTAAAACGTAATCTCAAATTGACGCAAGAACTTGTCGCGTTGGGGCGTCCAATATTGATCGTTCTCACCATGACAGATTTGGCTCGCAAGCTGAATGTTATGCCAGATCTAGATATATTATCGAAGAACATCGGCGTGCCAGTAGTTGATGGTCATCAGTTGTCAGTAACTGATTTACAAAGCCAACTATTAGCACATTTTCATGCTTTGCCAACGGATCGTGAATTGGCCCTGCAACGAAGCCTCAGTGATGAGTATTCCGATTCTTTAAGCGTTCCGAGTGTGGCAGTTTGGTTGTCTAACGTGACAAAAGGACGTGCGCAGGCGAAAAATTTCACTGACAGAATAGATCAAATCGTGCTGCATCCTTGGTTTGGTATTCCGATCTTTTTGTTTGCCATGTACGCCATGTTTGCGGTGGCTATTGGTGTTGGCACCTTATTTATCGATCCTATCGATATGTTTGCAGGCTATTGGTTTGTGACCTTTCCAAGCTACTGGCTAGCGCAGTTAGGCATTCCTCAGTGGATCATTGTCATACTTGCCAATGGCTTAGGCGGTGGTATTCAGCTGGTGGCGAGTTTTATCCCTGTCATTGGCTTCCTCTATTTATGTTTAAGTATCTTGGAAGACAGCGGATACATGGCGCGAGCGGCGTTTATTGTTGATCGTATTATGTCGTCGATTGGTCTGCCCGGTCAGGCGTTTATTCCGTTGCTATTAGGTTTTGGCTGTAATGTGCCGTCTATTATGGCGACGCGAAGTTTGACCAATGTTCGACAACGGATGTTGACTATGGCGATGGCGCCTTTTATGTCTTGTGGTGCGCGTTTGGCTGTGTACGTGATGTTTGTGTCGGTGTTTTTCCGCGAGTACGGTGGACTGCTGGTGTTCGGTTTATATTTGTTTGGCATCATCATGGCAGTTGGCACGGCGTGGATTTTCAGAAAACAACTGTTTCGCAATACGCGCGTTAGCGTCTTGATGGAAATGCCCCATTACCATCGTCCGCGTTGGAGCAACGTCGGCTTGTCCAGCTGGCATAAAGTGCGCAGCTTTATTCTGCGTGCTGGCAAGACCATAGTGCTTGTTTCAGCGATTCTAACCATTTTAAATTCAGTACCATCTTGGCGCGCCGCAGACGAAAGTGGCAAGCCTTCCGCCTTGGCTGAAATCGGTCAAGTCATAACGCCTGTGTTTTCACCGATTGGTATGGGCGATGACAATTGGCCAGCGGCCGTTGGTGTGTTTACTGGTATCTTAGCGAAAGAAGCCGTCGTCGGCACCATGGATGCTTTGTATTCGAATGCCGCAAATGAGCCGAGCAACATTGAATACGAATCTCCAATAAGCAATATCGTCGGCGCTGTGACATTATTGGGTAGTAATCTTGCGGGCATTGTAACGACATTAACCGATCCACTAGGTTTGACCAGTGTCAGCGAAGCCAAAGGCCAAGTTATGACGCCGGGTCATCGCAACATGGTGTCTTTATTTGAAGGTTGGAAAGGCGCGTTTTCGTATCTGGTCTTTGTGCTGCTTTATACACCTTGTGCTGCGACTATTGGCGCCTTGGTAAAAGAAGGCGGCATACTGTGGTCTAGCGTAGTGGTTGCATGGAGTACCACGGTGGCCTATGTTGCTGCGGTATTCAGCTTTCAGCTATTAACTTTTGGTGATCATCCTGTTCGTTCGTTGGTTACGATTGGCATTGCAGCCGCTTTTTTAATCCTCTTTATTATTGGATTAAAAGTCTGGGTGAAACCGAGGATAGAAAGCAACATCATCGCTGTTGGATGATTTGATTACTGCTTAAGATAGAGCTTGAGAAAGAGCCCAATAAAGAGCTTAGGTATTAGTGAGGCTGGGTGTGAAGACAACCGCGCAGCTTTTTCCTGCTTGCTTGGCAAAGTACATTGCTGTGTCGGCGTCTTTAATAGCAGTTTCTGTATCTAGTTTTTCAAACCCTAATATGCGGATACCAATGCTCGCGCCCACATGAAGTCGCTTGTTTTTAAACTCTATGGGCTGCTTGATGATGTGGCAAAGTTTGTTGGCGACCTGTATGGCAGAGGCACGTGAAATTTGTTCCTGATTGTCTAAGTTGGTCAGCAGAACCATAAACTCATCGCCACCTAAACGCCCAGCACTGTCTTCTGTACGAACATTATCATTTAAGCGCCGTGCGATTTCGATAAGTACTGCGTCCCCCGCAGCATGTCCTTCAATATCATTGATTACTTTAAAACCATCTAAATCAATAATTAACACAGCCCCAGATGCTCCGTGACGCTGTGTCTGCGCGATTAATTTTTCTAAAAACAAAGATAAACCACGTCGATTGGCTAATTGCGTGAGAGAATCGGTATGAGCAAGGTGATGGATCTGCGTAATAGCTTGATCGCGAGCTAGAGTAAAAGGGCGTATTACCCAGCAATAAATACACGGTGTAGATAGAATTGATAATAACAAAATATCCAGAAACGCTAACCAATAAAGGCCAATATCTACCTTTAATATGCCTAGCGCTAGCATGATGACAAATTCCCAGACCATAATAATCGCAGCAATACGAACAATCACCTGAGTAGTACTAAGGGAAGGGTATGCACTGTAATCAGAAGGTGGTGGAAAATTCATGAACGAGCATCATATAAAATTTATTAATCCACAGTAATTGAATCTATTGTCTAAATCAGTGGCTCTTCTGTAAGAAAATGTGAAAATAAACAACAAGATAGTGAAGTAAATAAACGCATGACTTTAAACGCTGCCTTCTTTTTCGATTACTAAAATAAGTGCCTCACCTATTGGGTGAGCAACATGTTCTGTGCCAATCACAGCATAAAAAATATCACCTACCGTCATCAGCTGAATATACTCTTTGCCATCGACTCGATAATACATATTCACTTCGCCATCTAACACCACAAACACTTCTTCACCATCATTGATGACGGCTGATCCGTCCAATGCAAACGAGTCGTCACACCATTCATATTAGCAATGCCCAAAGCGCCCCAAGCGCGGTCGACAGTGAAATCTTTGGCTTTGATGAATGTCATGGTTTGATTCCTAAATAATAGAGATAACACGACGTTAGAAGGTCATAGCCGTGAAGACAAGGCGTCGATATGGCTTAGGCTAAAATGGCAGTGATAAAAGTCAAAATACGGGTTGGGTACGGCAAAGTGTTGGCATGGTTAGATAATTGGGGAGAGGCTTCTAGTAAATATCTCTATCATTGGTCGATAGTCACATTCTAAACATCCAAGAATATTAGATTCAATCCATTGATCTTTTGAGATGCCTTCAAAGCTTAAATTGTAGCCGCAATGGATAGCCAGATGTTCAAACAATAGGCGCTGTGTTCTTCCGTTCCCTTCTCGGAATGGGTGAACCATATTCAATTCAATATAAAATTCTGCCATTTCTTGGTAAAAATCATCGAAACCTAAGTGTTCAAAAAAGTCTTTTTTTCTTAATTGGTCAAATAACTTGTTGGCTTCTTTTTGTATAAATTCAGGCTGGCAAAAACGGGTGTCTTGCTTTGAAATCGCAATGTTTCGTATTTTTCCTGCCCATTCATATAAATCTCCGAAGAGTTTTTCGTGCAGAAGGCAAAGATAGGGGAAGTCGTAGGGTGCGGGTTGAAAGTCAATATCAGCAAGCGCTAGGGTAGATAATTGGTTCTCCATATCGCTTAACTCAACGGAGTCTTTAATACCAAGTTTATTGATTAAGGTACAGGAGTTTGAATAGGTATACGGATCCTGGCCAACACCGTATTTATCTACCATTGGATTAACCTAAGTATTTCTTTAGAAGTTGTTCTTTTTTTACCTTTCTTTCTGATGCGCTAAGAGAAAGTAAGGATTTGTCTACAGAATAACCTTCTAAACGCATGCTTTCGACGAAGTTATCGCCTTTTTTGCTTGTGTAGGCTTGCTGTTTTGAAGTCAATGATAGCGTTGGTTTGTGTCTCATTTTGATTCCCTTAGCTAGTATGCAGATCCAGTATAACCTAGTCTATTACAGGCTTCTATTCCTAATCTTGGTTAAAAAGGGAGCTAATTGATAGAGTTAGTGCCTAGATAATTCCTGATAGAACTCCGAGTTGTCTTGAATAGTTGCCAGCACTTTAGCCGCCAAACCTGTTGGGTTACGACGTCGGCTTTCCCAGCTTTTAATCGTATCTACGCTGGTGCCAAGCGCTTTGGCGAATTCAGCCTGAGATACTTGAAGGCTATCGCGAATAGATTTCACATCAGCGATTTCAACGCGAGTAATACGAGAGGCTGCTTTACGGCCTTGGTGGATTTCTGCGGCTTCTTCTAGAGAAGATTTTAATTCTTTGAAAAGAGTCATAGGGTTTCTCTAAGTAAACTTTGATGGTGTACATAGTACTCTTTTTTCTTATCTGAAAAAGTATAAAAATTGTACATGTTGCTTTTTCTCGAAGAGGGGAGTTCAAGTGCGTTGCTTTAATGTCTGTTTAAACGCTACTCTTGTTTCACTTTCATTTATTCACAGGGATGTCACAGAGTGCTTACCTCTCTCATTCGTTTTGTTTTTATCAGCTTTTTATTTTCCTCTGCGGCTGTCTTCTCGGCAGATAATGTATCCAATTCAACAGAGCCAAGTGCTCCACAAATTTCGCCACAACCTACCTCTAATGTACAACTTCCCGAATGGTTTTATCGAGAGTTAACGTCAATTCGTAAAGACGTCAGCGTGCTAGACGCAACGGGAGCATCGAAAGAACAAATTCAAGAATTGAAAGAACGAATTGGAGCAGTAGAAGTGCGGCTTGAGGAATCCCAGTTGCGGGTTGATGGCAGGCTAAATGAACAGAGTGGGCGGATTGGTGACATTGCCGAATCTAATACGTTTTCTATTGCCTTGTTTGCAGTGATTGCAGGTGTGTTAGGTACCTTGATTGCAGTGATTACGATTATAAATAGCTGGAAGGCAAATCGTGAAGCGGTTGCGAATGCTGAAAAAGCTGCGAGTGAAAAACTAGATACATGGACGCAGAAAAAAGAAACGGATCTAACGGAAAAATTTGATCAAAAATTAGCGGAACTCAGTGTACGCCACGAGAAAGAGTTTCAGAAAATTCGTGATAATGCGAAAGAGCAAGCTTTTGATAACGATATTAATGAAGCTTATGCTTTATCCAATAAAGATCGTAAGGATGATGCTATTAGCCGTATTACTAGTATTATACGAGAAGTTGAAAATAGTGATGTGGAAATGAATCAGAGAATTCATGCCAAAGCTCTTTATTACAAAGGGCTTATTTTATATGTCGCAGGGCAGTCAAAGGGATCTAATGAAGCTTTTAGAGAATTGATAGCGCGATTTAAGACTAGCAGTGATATTGCTGTTCAAGATCAGGTGGCGAAAGCTATGCTAAATGAGGGTGTTACATTAGGTAAAATTAATCGATCAAAAGACGCGATTACTGCATATAATGAATTGATTGAGCTATTCAAAGACAATGAAGTATTGTCGATACAGGAGAATGTTGCTAAAGCACATGTAAATAAAGCAATTAGATTAGGTAAAATGAATCTTTTAGAAGAGGCAATAGTAGGTTACGGCGATATAGTTGATCGACTTAAAGGTAGTAAAGAAAAAAGTATCCAAGAGCAGGTAGCTACTGCTTTATCAAATAAAGCTGAGTTAGTACTTGTTACACAGGATAAACAGCACGCTAAAAAGTCGATTCAGGATGCTATTCTTTTTATTAAAAACGATTACAAATTACATCGAACTATTTTAGAAATACTGAACTTTATGATTGAAGAGTCAACAATTGAAGATGTGCTTAGTAAAGTAGAAAATATTCCAGAAGGTGAAGCAAGGGGATGGGGGCTTGATGAAATACGCTCAGTTATTGACAAGTTAGAATCCCCGCGAAAAGAGCAGGTTGAAGCCTTTGCGCGTTTCTTCGAAGAACATAAAGACAAAGCCAAGTTGAAAGAAGAGTTAGGTCAGATTCCCAAAGAATAGCTTTATCGTGTCTGAGCTATTACAGATTAAAGGTTACAAGTCCCTTTCTGTTAGTATCTGACGGCAGTTGCGCACCGTTAATATTCTAATCTCGGTACTAATTGTATAGATGACACGATAGTTACCAAAAATGAGTTCACGGAGGTTTGCTTTTTGGAGTTCTGGAACGAGTCGTCCCATTTCTGGTTGACTAGTTAGTAACTCTGTTTTATCGAATAGATCGTTTACCCATTTTTCTGCCGCATTAGGATTATCTAGAGCGATAAAATCGGCAGCATGCCCAAGCTTTTCTATAGCGAGAGGGACCCTGTAACAGATTCTGTGTAACTGCCATTTAGTTAAGGTG
>TARA_R110002033_G_scaffold9971_4_pt1 | contig 54925 bp, 51 predicted proteins | sample TARA_R110002033 | Tara Oceans TARA_R110002033 (sample SAMEA4397051) | marine metagenome | biome: Polar Biome; feature: [SRF] surface water layer (ENVO:00010504); material: water (ENVO:00002006), including particulate matter (ENVO:01000060) such as... | depth 5 m
TTGGAATATAATAAATTGAATTTGCTAAGACTAAAATATCTGCATAAAGTTTCTCATTATTTTTACAAAATTCTCTCATATCTTCATTATAAAATTTATAACTATTTTTTTCTTGAATTTTAAAATTTTCATTCGCATAATTTATTAAAGTGTCATTTAAATCTACTCCAAGAGCATTATTGTCAAATGAATATGGAAGCATCAAATTACAGCCATTTGAACATCCTATTTCTAAAAAAGTTAAATCTTTTTTAGTATGAAACTGATATTTAAAAAAGAACTTTATAAAATACTCATCAGGATATTTCAATCCTTTTATTTCTTTAATATCCATTTCCCACCTCATCAATATGTTTATTTACTATTTCAGTTACCTTTTTAGCTTTTTCTTCATCAAATCTAAAATCATTAAATAAATTTACTATTTTAGAGTGTATAGCTTTTGCATTTGAATTCTCCAAAGAATCATTTTTGAACATATAATCAACCTCTTTATAATGAGAACTTGCAAAAAGATTATTATCAGAAATTTTACTTAACAATTCTTTTTTATCATTAACTAAAATTGAAAACCTCCAATTATTATACTCACTTCCCAATTGAATATTTTTAGGTAAATTTGATTCATATATTATATTTAAACTTTTTTTATGATTTATCATCGAATTGATTTTTTCTGAAATATTTTGTTTATACTCTTCATAAGTTTTATATAAAACTCTTTCATCACCTAACCAAAAATCATCTACATATCTAAGTTTTGTATTAGTATCAATTGAAACTTGAACTCTTTTTGTAAAACTTTCTAAGTCTTCTTTTTTAAAAATAGTTTCTTTTTTTTCATAGTTATACTTATCTTTTAAAAAACCAAATCCACCCCAGCCTATATCAATATATTTTGAATAACCTGTACTAAAAAGAGCCATATCAGCACTACTATTTTCAATATCATAATCAAAATCTGGAATTTTCAAACAACAATCATCGATAATAAATATTTCACTATTTATCTCTTTTATTTTTTTAAATATTTTACTTGCATCAAACTCTGTCCCAAAAGTTTTTACAAATAATACCCCACCAATATTTTCATCCCTATTTAGTTTTTCTATTAAAAGGTTTTCATCCATGCATAAAGTGTCTAAAGAGATATCTATAAATTCAAAACTAACCTTAGCTTTTAAAAAAGTTGTTGGAACGATAGGACAAACATTAAGAGGTAATAAAAACTTCTTTTTGATATCTAAAGAACATAATAAATTATATAAAATAGAAGAAGCTCTTACATCAAACAGTATCATCTTTTAGTCCTTTCATAACTTCTTCGAAAATAAATTCAGCACCATTTTTACTTATATATTTTTTTGCACTTTTTTGCATAAAAACTCTTTTTTCTTTACTTTTTAAAGAATCAACTGCATCAACTAACTTTTTATCTAAATCTTTCTCATTCCACCAAGAAATATTTATCAAACTTCCAACACACTCCCAACCAAGAGTATCATCAACGGCATTATCTACTAAAATAATCCCAATAGTTGGTGTACCAATCCTTGCTAATTCATAAAGAGTTTGTCCACCACTTGCAATTGCAATATCACTTTCTTGCATTACTTTAATCATATCATTTGTAGTAACATTAAAAACTAAATTACAATTTTCATCACATATAGTTTTTATCTTTTCTATATTTTTAAATCCTGCACCAATTATAATATTTTTTTGTAAAGATGGGAAATATTTTATTAAAGTTTCAATAACTCTTGGAGTTAAATCTCTTACATCACTACCACCAAAAGTAATCATTATACTTTTTATTTCATTATTAATTGTATTTGTTTTAGCTTTTGAAAACTCAGGTCTCAAGGGTGTGAATTTACTTCCTAATAGATACTTTATTTTTTCTTTTTTAGGTAAGAAATAATTCTTTTCATCACTTAAAACTGTCCAATCTATTACAAAACCTTTATTTAAAACATTTCTTCTTTTTTCATCATCAATATAAATTATTGGGATATTTGTTTGCTCTAATAATAAAAGTTCTTCATTTTTTATTTTCATCGAATCAACTAATACTAAATCACAAAGATTTACACTATTAAGTAACTTTTTAAAGCTCTTTTGCCAATCAAATAGCTCATAAGAGAAGCCTTGTAAAAGAGATAAGATAGAATTATCTCCATTAATAATAAATTCTATCTCATAATCATTTTCAGAAAACTTACTAGAAATTGAAATAGTTCTCGTAATATGTCCAAAGCCTACTTCTTCTCCACCTTCTGTTAATACAAGAAGCTTTTTCTTAATCACAAATCTAACCTATCACCAAAGGTATAATCTCTTTTTGCATTTGTACCTAAAATTTTTTCTAAATATTTTGGATGTGTTCCATATCCTGGTCTTACACTTTTTATATTATCTTCTGTAAATATTTCACCTTTTTTTATATCCTTAGATACATACAAACTTCTTGAATAGGCTCTACTTTTTATTTTATTTTCGGTTAAAATATAATCAGTTTCACCTATTAGTTTTTCACTTTCTCTAATAGATTTAACCATAAAAGAGAACTCATCTTTTTCCATAGAGAACTCGGCATCTGCTCCACCAATACTTTTATCTATAATAAAATGTTTTTCTATAACTTTTGCACCAAAAGCTATTGCTACAATAGGTGCTGTACTTCCTAAAGTATGATCAGAAAAGCCAACTTCTACATTAAACCTTTCTTTCATATCAACTATTGTTTTTAAGTTTGCTTCTTCTAATGGAGCAGGATAAGAACTTGTACATTTTAATAAAATAATATCTTCATTACCCTCATCCTTACAAATTTTAACAACATCATGAATCTCTTCAAGTGTTGCAATTCCAGTACTTATAATTATTGGCTTATTTTTCTTTGCAACATATCTTATTAAATTATAATCAGTAATTTCAAATGAAGCTATCTTATATGCACTAGGATTAAATTGTTCTAAAAAATCAACTGCACTTTTATCAAAAGGTGTTGAAAAGATATCTATGTCAAGACTTCTTGCATAATCAAAAAGCTCTTTATGCCATTCCCAAGGAGTACTTGCCCATTCATAAAGCTCATATAGATTTTTTCCATCCCAAAGAGTTCCACCTTTGACCATAAAATCATCATTTTTGCAATTCAGGGTTAATGTATCTGCTGTATAAGTTTGCAATTTTATTGCATTTGCACCACACTCTTTTGCTGCTTTTATTGTATCTAGTGCAATTTGTAAAGAGCCATTATGATTTGCACTAAGTTCTGCTATTACATACACTCCATCTTTTTGTAAATCAAAATTACCTATTTTCATTATTAACCCTTCTTTTACAAACTTGAATAATATAGCTTAAGTTTATCTTGTTGAAATAATATCATGATTTATAACTTGATAAAGTTTTTCAGCCATTTCCCAATCTTCCATAGTATCAATATCTTGAACTAAGTATCTAGGGAGAACAATAGGAATAGAGTCTTTCCCAAACATAATTTCATCTGATGTTTTAGATAATTTTACCCACCAAAACTGTCCTGCATCTTGATAAGCTTCTTCTAAATCTTGACTTCTTTTATAAAAATTCTCAGGCCAAAACATTTCACATCTATTATTTTGTGTAATTTTAAAAGTTCTTTGAATTGGAAAAGGCATAGATGTTGCACTAAAAGACTTCACCGCATCACTATCTTTTAACTTTTGAAAACCTTCAACTAGATACTTTGATTGGAGTAAAGGTGCTGTTGCATATAAACCGCATACAAAATCATACTTTTCACCTTGATTTTGTAAAAAAGATAAAGCATGACTTACTACAGCTCCAGCTCCAGTAAAATCATCACTTAATTCTTTTGGTCTTAAAAAAGGAATTTCCGCTCCATATTCTCTTGCTATATTTGCTATTTCCTCATCATCTGTTGAAACTACTACTTTTTCAAATAACTTTGACTCTATTGCTGTTTGAATACTATATGCAATAAGAGGTTTTCCAAAAAAATCTTTTATGTTTTTTCTAGGAATTCTTTTGCTTCCACCTCTTGCTGGTATTATACAAATACATTTAGACACTTAAAACCTCCAAAATTGAATAAATCACATAATCTTGTTCTTCATTTGTCAAATTAGGATATAAAGGTAAAGAAATAGCTTCTTTATAATAGTTATCCATAATAGGAGTATTTTCTTCTCCGTAACCTAAGTTTTTATAGTATGGTTGTTTATTTATTGGAATATAGTGAAACTGCAGACCTATATTTTTTTCTCTCATTTTAAGAACGAACTTTTTTTTATCGATATTAAATTTATCAAAATCTATATTCACAACAAAAAGATGATATGCAGACTCTTGCGTAAAATCATATATTGGTTTTATAAAATCATATTTTTCTAAAATCTCACAATATCTTTTAGCTATTAATCGTCTTTTATCTAAAAACTTATCAAGTCTATTCAATTGTGAGATACCTAAAGCACAAGCAATATCAGTAAGTCGATAATTAAAACCTAATTCAGTCATATCATAATGCCAAGGTGCGATTTCAGGATTTGCTTTCATACCGTGATTTCTTAAAACTAAAAGTTTTTCATAAATCTCTTTTGAGTTTGTAGTTATAGCTCCACCCTCACCTGTAGTAAAGCCTTTTACGGGATGAAAAGAAAAAGTTGAGATATCACTATTTATACAAGAACCAGCTTTTATCCCATCATTAACTGCACCAATCGAGTGGGCACAATCTTCTAAAATCTTAATATCATATTTCTCTTTTAACTCTTTTAATTTTTTTTGATTTATACTAAGCCCTGAAAAATGTACCACATAAATCGCTTTTATTGAAGAGTCTTTCTTTAACTCTTCTTCACAAAGGTCCAAATCTATATTTCCATCTTCACAAATATCCACAAAGATTGGTTTTGCATTAACATAAAGAATTGAGTTTGATGTTGCTAAAAAAGAGTTCACCGTTGTAAGAACTTTACCCTTTTCATTTAATAAAACAAGTGAAGCTAAGTGTAAAGCTGCTGTTCCATTTGAAACTGCTACACAATATTTAGCACCAGTATATTTACAAAGAGCCTCTTCAAACTCTTTTATTTTTGGTCCAGTTGTTAAATAATCACTCTTTAAAGTTTCAACAACTGCCTCTATATCTTCATTTGATATATTTTGTTTACTATAAGTAATAAAGTTCATGAGAAATTAAATCTTTTTTACTAAACTTAAAAACTCTTTTTCACCCAACCACTCACTATTTTTGGTCGAATTATATTCAAAACCTTGTTCAACTTGAATACCTTTTTCTCCTAAATTATTCTCAAAATAATCTCTTACAGCGTGAAACTTAATAGTAGGCCCAATTACAAAATGGTCTTCAAATTCTATTGTAAGGTGTGAGTCATCAGATGGACACATTATTTCATGAAGTTTTTCTCCTGGTCTAATACCTACTATTTCATGAGGTAATTCTGGAGCCATTGCCTTTGCTAAATCTACGATTTTCATAGATGGGATTTTTGGTACAAAAATTTCTCCACCTTTCATTCTTTCAAAATTTTTAAGCACAAAATCAACACCTTGCTCAAGTGTTATCATAAATCTTGTCATTTTTTCATCTGTGATTGGTAAAGATTCAGCTCCATTTTTAATTAGTTTTTCAAAATAAGGAACAACAGACCCCCTACTTCCTAAAACATTTCCGTATCTTACTACTGCAAAAGAGATATCTCTTTTTCCTACTAAGTTATTTGCTGCAACAAAAAGCTTATCGGATACTAATTTTGTAGCCCCATAAAGGTTTACCGGATTTGCAGCTTTATCAGTTGATAGTGCAATTACTTTTTTAACCCTATTATCAATGGCTGCATCAATAACATTTTGTGCTCCATCGATATTTGTTTTTATACACTCCATTGGATTGTATTCTGCTATTGGTACATGTTTTAAAGCTGCTGCGTGAATTACATAATCCACATCATTCATAGCTTTTTTTAATCTACTTGCATCTCTAACATCACCAATAAAGTACCGCATGCATTTATTGTTATAATCCTGTGACATTTCATATTGCTTTAGTTCATCTCTTGAATAAATTATTATTTTATTTGGTTTATACTTTTCAAGTATCATCTTAGTAAACTTTTTACCAAAACTTCCCGTTCCACCAGTAATTAAAATATTTTTATCATTAAACATTAAAAGCCTTTATTTATAATGTTCAATTTTACCCAATAAATTATTTAACTTTTATTTTAAGAGCAAATATGCAATAATTTAGTAAATCTAAACTTAGGTATTTTATGTCAGAAAATTTCATTCCAGAAGATATTATCAAAATTCAGAAAAAACTTGCTAGCTTTGAAAAGGGTTCAAGGAATTATAAAAAATACACTAAAATACTAGCTAAGCACATAAAAAAATTCACTATGAAAAAAAGAGTTACTTCTCACATTAAGACAATTGAAAACATTCAAAAGCTTGATGAAGAGTTAAATAAAAAAGATGAAGAATAAATTTCATTACAATTTGTAATAATTTTTCTTAATTAAAAAAGTTTCTGCTAGAATACACAAAAATAAAAACACGCAGGAAAAATCATGGATGATAATCAAAAAAAATCACTAGACTTAGCAATTAAACAAATTGACAAAGCTTTTGGAAAAGGTTCACTAGTAAGATTAGGGGATAAAGAAACAGTTCCAGTTGAGTCTATAAGTACAGGTTCATTGGGACTTGACTTAGCATTAGGGGTTGGAGGATTACCAAAGGGAAGAGTAATAGAAATATATGGACCTGAATCTTCAGGTAAAACTACACTTACACTTCATGCAATAGCAGAGTGTCAAAGACAAGGTGGAGTTTGTGCTTTTATTGATGCAGAACATGCACTTGATGTTATTTATGCTAAAAACTTAGGTGTTGATACAGATAACTTACTTGTTTCACAACCAGATTTTGGAGAACAAGCCTTAGAAATACTTGAAACTGTTATTAGAAGTGGAGCTGTAGATTTAATAGTAATTGACTCAGTTGCAGCACTTACTCCAAAAGTAGAGATTGATGGTGATATGGATGATCAACAAGTGGGTGTTCAAGCAAGACTTATGAGTAAAGCTTTAAGAAAAATCACTGGTATTTTACATAAAATGAACTGTACTGTAATATTTATTAACCAAATCAGAATGAAAATTGGAATGACAGGATATGGAAGTCCAGAAACTACAACTGGTGGAAATGCACTTAAATTTTACTCTTCTATTAGACTTGATATTAGAAGAATCGCTACTCTTAAACAAGCTGAAAACTCTATTGGAAATAGAGTAAAAGTAAAAGTTGTAAAAAATAAAGTTGCCCCTCCTTTCAAACAAGCAGAGTTTGATATCATGTTTGGAGAAGGTATTTCAAAAATGGGAGAACTTGTTGATTATGGTGTTAAACTTGATATTGTAGATAAAGCTGGAGCTTGGTTTAGCTACAATGACAGTAAAATCGGTCAAGGGAAAGAGAACTCAAAAGTATTCTTAAGAGAAAACCCAGAAATAGCAAAAGAGATTGAAGCTAAAATACTTGAAGCTATGGGAGTAAATGATGCTGTACCATTTGATGGCGATGAAAGTTCAGAAGAAGGTGAAGATTAATCTAAGAGAAAACTCTCTTAGATTAAATCCCTTTACAACTACAATATACAAAACTACCCCAAATAATCACAAATACCACCAATCACAAAAGAACTTTAAAATAAAATTTTAGATAAAATGATATAAATTTAAATATTTATAGGAGACCTACGTGGTATATATTGATAACATTTATGCTGATGAAGTATTAGATTCAAGAGGAAATCCAACAGTTAGAGCAACAGTAATTTTAAGTGATGGGACAAAACAAAGTGCGATTGTACCAAGTGGGGCAAGTACTGGAAAAAGAGAAGCACTAGAATTAAGAGATGGGGATGATAGATTTTTAGGTAAAGGTGTTTTAAAAGCAGTTGAAAATGTAAATACTACAATTGCAAATGAATTAATCGGTTTAAGCCCATATAATCAAGCAGAAATAGATGCTACAATGAAAGATATAGATGGAACAAGTAATTATTCAAACCTAGGTGCAAATGCAGTTCTAGGTGTTTCTATGGCTGTAGCAAGAGCTGCTGCTGCATCTTTAGAAATTCCTTTATATAGATATTTAGGTGGGGCAAATGCTATGACTATGCCTGTACCTATGTTTAATATCATAAATGGTGGAGAACATGCAAATAACTCTGTTGATTTTCAAGAATATATGGTTATGCCAGTTGGTTTTGAAAACTTCAATGATGGATTAAGAGCAGTATCTGAAATCTATCAAAACCTTAAAAAAGTAATTGATGAAATGGGTGAATCAACTGCAGTTGGTGATGAAGGTGGGTTTGCCCCAAATTTAAAATCAAATGAAGAACCTATTCAAGTTATTTTAAAAGCAGTAGAAAAAGCTGGATACAAAGCTGGTGAACAAATTGCAATCGCACTTGATGTTGCAGCTTCAGAAATCATAAATGACAAAGGTCTTTATGTATTAAAATCTGAAAATAGAGAATTAACTTCAAAAGAGTTAGTTACTTATTATGCTGATTTATGTTCAAAATACCCAATTGTATCTATCGAAGATGGATTGAGTGAAGATGACTGGGATGGTTGGAAAATATTAACTGAAGAACTTGGTTCTAAAATTCAACTTGTAGGTGATGATTTATTTGTTACAAATGCAAATATCCTAGCAGAAGGAATTCAAAAAGGAATTGCAAATTCTATTTTAATCAAACCAAACCAAATTGGATCAGTTAGTGAAACAATGCAAACAATAAGACTAGCACAAAGAAATAATTATAATTGTGTTATGTCACACAGATCTGGTGAATCTGAAGATGCCTTTATTGCTGATTTTGCAGTGGCATTAAATTGTGGACAAATCAAAACTGGAAGTACAGCAAGAAGTGATAGAATCGCTAAATATAATAGATTATTGGAAATCGGTTCTGAAATAGCATATGCTGAATATTTAGGGAAACAACCTTTTTTCAAAAAATAGTAGTAGAATAATATGGCAGAAAAAAGTAATCGTTTTATAAGTAAAGAGGTCAAACGATTTACTGTAATAGCAATAATTTCTATTGCTATTACACTTTTTCTAAGCTATCATGTGGCAAACTTACTCTTTGGAGTAAATTCTTTTGAGGTCTATAAGTCACTTAAAAATAAAAGGTCTTATTTGATTAGTGAAATTAATAGACTTCAAGAGAGTAATGCGAGATTACAAAAAGAGTATTTTGAATTAAAAAATTTGGAGCCAGAAGAATGAAATCTTTATCTTTAATTGTTACATCACTATTAATGGTTGCTTCTTTAGAAGCAAGGGAAAATCCGTTTATGCCAACAAAAGCATATAATGATGAAGTTGCAAGACTTATGGAAATAGATCAAAACTATCCACCTGAATTTATGGAGAAGAACCAAGACATTCAAACAGAAGATATGACTCCTGTACTAAGAGAAGGTGATGTAAATAAACCAGCTCCTACTGCTGTTGCAAAGAGCGAAGAAGAGATGAAAAAAGAGCAAATGAAAAAAGAAGCTCAACTAAGAAAAGAAAAAGAGCTTCAAGAAGCTCTAAAAAAAGTTGCAATTGCTAAAAAAGAAGCTGCAGAAGCAAAATTAGCAAAAGAAAAAGCAATGCAAAAAGCAAAAGAGTTAGAAGAAAGAGGTCCTGTAATTTATGTTAAGCCAAGAGCTACAACAGAAATAATGCCAAATGAGACTGAAACTCCTACTGTACAAGATGAGACAAAAATGGATGTTAAAAGTGTAGAAGTTTTACCATATTTAAAACTTGAATACTCAAATGATAAAATGACATTAAATACAAAATATAAAATTATGAAAAAATTTTATATAGAAAATGAGAAAAAATTAATTATAGATTTTAAAGCTAATGTTTCATTTTTTACAAAAAATATAGTATTAGATTCAACTAACTTCAAAAAAATAACTGTAGGAAATCATGGTGAAGAACACTTTTTTAGAGTTGTTGTAGAAGTGGAAGATATGCCATCAAATTATGATGTTTCTTTTGATGACACTTTAGTTTATATTCTTCCTAAACAATAAAGTATCTAATAATTTTATTATTATCATTACAATTAGAACTTCTAAAATAGAAGCTAATATAAATGCATAATAATAAAATTGAGTAATACTATGATTATGATATGCTAAAGTAATAACTGCTATTAAAAGAGTAAGGGGCATAGAATGAGAAAGCCCTATTAATAAAAACTTCCCTCCTTTTAAATCTTTCATAAATAAAAATGACGCCACAAGTCTTATTAAAATCATAGCTACAACTATCATTAAAGCTTTTACAAATAATCCATCATGAAATAGTGATTGTAGTTCAAATGATGTACCTACATGAATAAAAAATATTGGTACTAACCATCCAAAACCAAAATGCTCCAATTTTGTTGGAAGGGCTTTATTATGCTCAAAAAATGTTTTTATAAAAGTTCCAGCAATAAAAGCCCCAAAAGCAACTTCAAGTTTTAAGTAAATCATTATAGTAATCAATAAAAAGAAAATAGCCATAGAGACACGGATATCTTGTTCTTGATGATCTTCTTCTGGCATAAGATATCTTTTTATCTCAGGATACCACCATAATAAATTATGAAATATCTTGTATATAATTATAAGCACAACTAAAAAAGCTGTAAATAACATCATAGTTTTTGCAAATTCTAGCCCAAATCCAACTTCAAGCCCAGCAGAAACTGTTGTTAAAACAATAATAGAGACTATCTCACCCACTAAACCTATTAAGATAGATAAAGATACCCAATCTACTTCTCCATACTCTTTTTTTAATGCGGCTAACATACCTATAGAAATCAAAGGAAGTGTAACTACAAAAATATTACTTAATTCAAAGTACCAAGTAATAAGAAAAGACAAAGAAAATAGTATTGCATTATAAATAAGTGATTTTTTTAAAATTTTAGGGTCTGAGTCTATTATCTTTCTTAAATCAACTTCAAGCCCTGCTAAAAACATCAAATATAAAAATCCAAGTTCCGCAACTAGTTCAAAAATAGTATGTTCTGTAATAAGTGAAAAATATACAGCAAGAGCACCTAATATAATCTCAACAGGAACCGTTGGTATCTTAGTAAACTTTGCTACCAAAGGTGAGATAAAAATTATTGTTGAGATTGTAATAATTATTAGGATTTCATCTGTCATGTAGTTTCCTGTTTTTAATCTCTTTCTCTTTTTATCTTAAAGCCTAACTTTTCAAGTTCTTCCATATCTTCAATTGGAGATTTTCCAGCAGTTGTTAAATAATCTCCAATAACAAAGGCATTTGCACCTTTTTCAAAGATTTTATATTGTTCTTCACCAAACATTAACTCTCTTCCACCAGCAACCATAATTTTCATTGCATTTGGAACCATTTTTCTAGCTAGCGCAATTAATTCAAATGCCTCTTCTCTTGTAACACTATTTTCGACAATTGGTAAAGCCGAATTTGGGTGAAAGAAGTTTAAAGGAACATTCATAGGTTCCAATGATGCTATTGATTCAAGCATAGAGATTCTTTGCTCTTGAGTCTCACCAAGACCAAAAATTCCACCACATACAAGTCTTAATCCTACTTCTTTTACATTTTTACAGGTTTGATATCTCTCTTGCCAAGTATGAGTTGTAACAATTTGGGGATAATAATCTTCTGCTGTTTCTAAGTTATGATTATAAGCATCAACACCAGCATCTTTAAGTGTTTGAAGTTGTTCAACACTTGCCGTTCCATTACAAGCAATTAAAATAAGTCCTAAATTCTCTTTTTTAACAGCCTTTGCAGCTTCTACAACAAACTTTAATCTCTTGTCATCTAAACCTTTTCCAGCTGTTACTAAACAAAATCCATTAGCATTATTCTTTTTAGCTCTTTTTGCTTCTTCAACAATTTGCTCAATTTCTTTTCTTTTATATCTTAAGATATCAGCTTTATACTTTACACTTTGTGTACAAAATTTACAGTCTTCATTACATGTACCACTTTCAATATTACAAATAGCACATAAAAATATTTCTTTATTTTCGTTCATATCTAATCTCTTCTTTTAAAAATTCTTTTTCATTAATATTTCTTGAGTAATAATTAATTATATACTCATTTGGGTTAATTTCTAACAACACACACTCGCTCAAAGGTTTCTCTCTAGCACATATTTCACCAGGATTTAAAAACAAAGTTCCCTCTTTATACTCACTTTCAAATATATGAGTATGTCCAAAAATCACTACATCACTGTCCCCATTTAAATAAAAAGGAAGATGCATAAGTTTAAACTTTATATCTTCAATTTTAAATAAATAAGGTTCGTTTTCTATTTTGTATTCATTTGAAAGATACACTAAAGAGTTGTCATTATTTCCATAAACACACACATAAGGCAAACTTGACTCTTTTAATAATTCTAAATTTTCTTTCAAACATAAATCACCTGCGTGAACCAAGTACTGTGCACCTTGTAATTTTAAAAAATCAATAGCTTCTTTTGTAAAATCAACTTTATTGTGACTATCAGAAAGAACTGCTACTTTCAAGTTTATTTCTCTTTTTTAGCAGTTGTTTTCTTTACTGTTGTCTTTTTTGCAGGGGCTTTCTTCGCTGGAGCTTTTTTTGCTGTTGTTTTCTTTGCAGCAGCTGTTTTTTTAGCTGGTGCTCTTTTTGAAGTTTTTGAGTCATTTTCAATAATACTTAAACAATCTTCCAACTCTAAAGCTGCAGCATCTTTACCTTTTGGTATTTTATAGTTTTTTCTACCTTGTTTGATATAAGGTCCATATCTTCCATCAAGAACTTGAATTTTTTCTTTTTCAAAGTTTTTAATAGTAGCCTTTGCTTTTTCTTCATCAATTTGTTTTATTATTTCTAAAGCTCTTGGTAGTTCAACTTTATAGGGATCATCTTCTTTTAGTGAATAATATTTTGTTTTTACTTGTAAATATGGACCAAATCTTCCAATATTTGCTTTAATATCTTCACCATCAGCAGTTTGTCCTACAACCCTTGGAAGAGTAAATAAAAACATCGCTTCATCCATAGTAATCGTATCCATATTTAGATGAGCTGGAATCGCTACAAAAAGAGGTTTTTCTTCATCATCTTTTGTTCCAATTTGAACAAATGGTCCAAATCTTCCAACTCTAGCACTTACAGGTTTTCCAGATTTTGGATCAGTTCCTATTTCTCTTATTTGTAAATAGTCTTCTTTATTTACGCTCTCTTCTTTTTCATCAATAGTTTTTTTGAAATCCCCATAAAAGTCTTTCATTACTTGTTGCCAAGCAATTTTACCATCTGCAATATCATCAAACTCTTCTTCAACTTTTGCAGTAAACCCTAAATCTAAAATATTAGGAAAATGATCTGTTAAAAATGAATTTACAATTTCACCCGTTGGTGTAGGTATAAGTTTTTTATCTTCTGATTTAGTTATATACTCTCTTGCTTGAATAGTAGAAATTGTAGGAGCATAAGTTGATGGTCTCCCAATTCCTTCACTTTCTAATTTTTTAACAAGTGAAGCTTCTGTATATCTTGCAGGTGGTTTTGTAAAGTTTTGTTCTAAATCTAGTTTTTCCAAATCTAATTTTGTTCCAACTTTAATTGTTGGTAATATTTTTTCACTACTATCAAGTGCAGATTCAGGATTATCACTTCCTTCTGTATAAACTTTCATAAATCCAGGGAAAATAATTCTTTGTCCCTTAACTTGAAATTCATACTCTTTTTCTTTTCCAGCACTTATTTTATATGTAGTATTTGCTATTTTTGCAGTTTGCATTTGAGTAGCAAGTGTTCTTTTCCAAATAAGACTATAAAGTCTAAATTGTGCATTATCCACATAAGCTTTTATCATACTTGGTTTTAAACTTAAATCTACAGGTCTAATAGCTTCGTGAGCCTCTTGTGCCCCTTTAGCTTTTGATTTGTACACTCTTGGGCTTTTTAGGCTATATTCAGCTCCATAGGTTTTCTCAATCACTTCTTTAGCTGCACTTGTAGCAACTGTTGAAAGATTTAAGGAGTCTGTTCTCATATATGTAATCAAACCACCTGTATGATTTGGAATATTTTGAATATTTCCCTCATATAGCTGTTGAGCTATTACCATAGTTTGTTTTACAGAATATCCAAGCTTTCTACTAGCTTCTTGTTGTAATGTTGAAGTTGTAAAAGGCGCTGCTGGATTTCTTTTGCTTTCACTTTCATCTATATCAAAAAGTTCAAAATCACCTTGATTTATTGAAGCTTCTATCTCTTTTGCTTCTTGCTCATTTTTGACTTTTTTAACTTTTCCATTGATTTTTGCTAATTCTGTATTTAATTCAGGATTTTTAAAATCAGCTTTTATTTTCCAAAACTCTTCTGGAATAAAGGCTCTGATTTCATTTTCTCTATCAACTATTATTCTAACAGCAACACTTTGAACTCTTCCAGCACTTAGTCCATATCTTACTTTTTTCCATAATAGTGGCGAAAGTTCATATCCCACAGCTCTATCTAGGATTCTTCTTGCTTGTTGGGCATCAACCAAGTTTTGATTTACTTCCCTTGGATTTTCTAGGGCTTTTAAAATTGCACCCTTTGTAATCTCATGAAATACGATTCTTTTTAGTGGATTTTTTTCAACTTTAAGTGCAGGGATAAGATGCCAAGCAATAGCTTCTCCCTCCCTATCCTCATCGGCTGCGAGGTAGATAGTTGTATCTTTTGTTATCTCTTTTTTCAAATCAGCAATTACTTTTCTTTTATCCGTGGAAATCAGATATTGGGGTTTGAAGTTATCAGCTGGGTCAAACCCTAATTTTGACTTTGGTAAGTCTCTTACATGGCCCATAGATGCCATAACTTTATAATCTGATCCTAAGAATTTTGAAATTGTTTTTGCTTTTGCTGGTGATTCGACGATAACTAAATTTTTCACTATAAAAATAACCCTTCTGATTTTTTTTGAGCAAGAATTCTAACATAATTAGATTAAAAGCACTTAAGCTTTAAAATTAACATCTTTATCTAAAAAATTATTACCTCTGTTTGTAAATCAATATTAAACTCTGATTTTACTCTCTGTTTTGCAATATTTATCAAATAAATTGCATCTTCAAAAGTTCCACCACCATTATTTACTAAAAAATTAGCATGTACTTTCGAAAAAGACATTCCATTTTTACTAAAACCTTTTAAGCCAACTTGCTCTATCAATCTTCCCGCACTATCTCCTATTGGGTTTTTAAAACAGCTTCCCGCACTAGGAGTTTGTGGTTGATTGTTTCGCATTTTTGTAAAAAGTTCATTCATCTCTTTACTATATCCACTTGATATATTAAATACAAGTTCATAAACTATAGTATCTATATTTGTATTTCGGTATCCGTATTGTACATCTTCTTTTTTAATATAGCCATCTTTTGTTTTAATTGAGTCAATATAATTGAAGATTTCCCACTCTTTTAATCCTGCATTCATCTTAATCAAGCCACCAAGATTTCCAGGGAGTTTTCCAAGAAATTCAAAATTTGCTAAATTATTTCTTTTTGCATAAGATAAAAGTTTGCCAGATTTTGTAGCACAACCAACATAAAGTTTATCTTCTTTTTGTTCTATATAATCAAACTCTTCACCTAAAACTGCAAATTTTGGAGGATGATTTGAGATTAAAAGATTATTTGCACGACCAATAATTTGATATTTGCTATAATCTCCTATCTCATTTATAACCAACACCTCTAATGTTGGTCCTATATGAATTGATGAATACTTTGAAAAGTCGATACTCTTTGTGTAATTATTCATTATTACTTATTACGAAGTTCTTCGTATTCACTTGGGATTAAAAACTCTCTTGATTTTACAAGGTTTTCATAAAATCCATTTTTATACCCTAGTTCATATAATTTATCTAAGGCATTATATTGAAGCTCACTTAATTCAATCGAATCATCATTTGCATAAAGGTCTAAATACTTATCAAGTGTTGAAGCATCAACTCTTATAAGTCCTCGCTCTAATAACATATCAGATAATATTTTTTTGTTTTTATTTGCAACATGAACTGCTTTTATCAAAGTATTTTCATAATCAATTGCATAATTTAAGGGAATTGATCTTCGTAAACACATTCCACCAAGGGGAAGAGGTAAATCTTTTCCAGCTAGTTCTTGCCAGATATCCCAAATCTCTTTTTCAACTTCTAAACTATCATCATAATTTAAAATTGATTCATGAATTAAAACACCTGCATCAACAGTTCCATCAATTACAGCTTGCTCTATATCTAAAAAGTTCATATAAGTAATTCTTGCATCTGGATAAGCGATTCTAAAAAGAAGTCCATTGGTTGTATATTCTCCACTTAGAGCTACTTTGAAGTTTTTCTTTAATTTTGTCTCTTTTTTTCTTACTAATTTTGGTCCATAACCATTACCAAATGAAACTGCTGTTTTTAAAAGTGCATAATCATCTTTTACAAAAGGGTACAGAGCAAAAGAGATTGCACAAATATCATATTCACCATTTATAGTAGCTTGATTTAAACTCTCAATATCATCAGCAATATTTTCAAATAATGTATCTTTTGGAGTAACCCACCCAAATTTTATAGCATAATACATAAAAATATCATCGGCATCCGGTGAATGTGCAACACTAATTTTTCTCAAAGTCTATCCTTCTTTTTTTATGAAAAAGATTGTATCAAGTTATGGTTTTATCTTTGGTTATGTAAAGATATGAATGAGTATTCAAAAGCTTTGCTTTCTTTTTATTAAAAGAGTATAATTAATTAATCTATTTAAGGAGATTATTATGAGAATATATAAATTAGTTCTAGGATTTTTAGCAGCTACAACATTAGTTTCAACACTAAATGCTAATGATTATACACAAAGAGGACCATCAAGTTTTGAAGAGTATGACACCAATAATGATGGTTTTGTATCTGAATCTGAATTTTATGATTTAAGAGCAAAAAAAATGGAAGCAAAAGCAAATCAAGGTATGAGAATGAAAAATGCCGCATATGCTCCAACTTTTGAAAGTTTTGATACAAATGGGGATAAAAAACTAAGTAAAGCAGAACTTTTAGAAGGTCAAATGAAAAACATGAAACAAAGAATGAATCAAAAAGGAATGGGAAATGGAATGAATTCTGGCCAAGGTATGAACAAAGGTCAAGGAATGACTCCAGGTCAAGGTATGGGAAAAGGAATGAATAATTCCAACCAATAACTTTCTTCACAAGGTCATATTTATGACCTTGTGATTGATTTAATATCCAGCTATTTGAATATAATAAGAGATAGTTTCAAGTATATTTTGAATAAAGAATATTGAAATAATCATAAACACTGCACAAGAGGCAACAATCACTTTACTAGTAGTTGTAGCATTTACCATAAATTTTATTCCCTCAACACTTGGCTCTTTTAAGAACATATAAACTATTGGTCTTAGATAATAGTATGCAGCAATAGCAGAGTTTAAAGCCATAATAAGTGCTAGTATCATATATCCACCATTAACAGCTGCTCCTAAAAGATACATTTTCCCCCAAAATAGTGCAAAAGGAGGAATCCCTGCAAGAGAGAGTAAAAACAATCCAAAAATAACAGCAGTCATAGGAGATATTTTAATAAGTCCAGCATATTTTTCTAAAGCATGGTCTGTATTAAAAGTATGATAATCTTTACTTCTATTTAGCCATAACATAGCAAAAGCACCAAGATTTGTAACTGAAAACAAAATCCAATATAAAAACATAGCAGTTGTTGCTTGTGTTGTACCTATCATAATGGCAGCCATTGCAAAACCTGCATTTGAAATTGAAGAATATGCTAACATTCTATTTATATCTTTTTGTAGTAATGCTATCACATTTGGAATAGTCATTGTTAAAACAATAATTCCTATTAAAATAGCTTCCACAAACATATTTCCAGAAGATACAAATATCTCAAAAAATCTTAAAGCTACAACGAAACCTGCTATTTTTGGAACAATTGACATGAACCCTGCAAGAGAAGCTGTTGAACCTTCATAAATATCTGCAACCCAAACATGAAAAGGTACAAGTGAAAGTTTAAATCCTAAAGCAGATAAAATAAATACAACTCCAATTAAAATAAGAGGATAATTTTCAAAATCACTTGTAAAAAGTACTTCTGAAATCTTACCAAACTCTACTGTTCCAGTTAGAGCATAAAAAATCATTGACCCAAAGGCAAAAAAGGCAGCAGCTAAGGCACCCATTGTAAAGTATTTTATAGCTGCTTCTATTGCATTTGCTCTATTGTGCATAGCAATAATTGTATAAAGTGCCATTGAGGAAGTTTCCAGTCCCACAAATATCAAAATCAAAGAATCAGAACTAACCATAAATTGAAAACCTGCAATCATAAACAGATATAAAGCATAAAATTCTGGATATCTTTGTTCATTGAATCTTTGTTTTGTAAATGATAATAGAATAAATAAAATCGAAGCAAGTACTATAATAGCTTGTGCAAGAATCGAAATACCATCAATCATCATTAAATCAAACATACCTCTTACATCACCACTGTAACTTATCACAGCTACTAAATCTACTATTAAAAACAAAACTGCCAACATGATATATAAAGACTTATCAAGCTTTTTATTTACTAAATCTATACATAAAATAACTAAAGCTCCTACAATGGCAACTGACATAGGAACTAAAGTTTGAATATTTAAATTTCCAAAATCAATTGAAATAGCTGGTATCATTATTTTGCCTCCCCAATTGTATTTGACGACATAAGTTGTACTTTTGAAGTTTCTTGTTGTGCTTTTATTTGCATAACTTGAACTAAATGTTTCACAGAAGTATTAACCGGTTCTAAAATAGGTTTTGGATAAATTCCTAAAATAATAACCAAAATAACTAAAGGAATCAGTGCCACTAACTCTCGCCCCTTTGCATCTTCCAAGGTTTCATTTTTTGGATTTGTTATTGGTCCAAAGAAAGTCTTTTTATATAAAACTAACATATAAACTGCACCTAAAATAATAGTAAGACCAGCGATAAGTGTAATGATTGGAGATACTTTAAAAAATCCTAATAAAGATAAAAACTCTCCCACAAAACCAATAGTTAAAGGAAGTCCAATCGATGCCATAAGCATAATTGCAAAGATAGTTGCATACTTTGGCATAACCTTTGCTAATCCACCAAATTCACTCATCATTTTGGTATGTCTTCTATCGTAAATCAGCCCTACTAACATAAACAGAGCACCTGAAACAATACCATGGGAAATCATCAAAAATATTGAACCACCAATTCCTTCAACATTTAAAGCAAATGTTCCTAAAATAATAACACCCATATGTGATACAGAAGAGTAAGCAATTACTTGTTTTATATCTTCTTGGGCATAAGCTACCATTGCTGTATAAACTATTGCTATAAGAGCTAATATTGCCATTGGTATCATAAAGTATACTGTTGCATCTGGAAATAGTGGAAGTGAAAATCTTATAAATCCATAAGTTCCCATTTTAAGTAACACAGCTGCAAGGATTACCGAACCAATTGTTGGAGCTTGTCCGTGTGCATATGGAAGCCAAGTATGAAATGGCACCATTGGAACTTTTATCGCAAAGCCTAAGAAAAAGGCTACAAATAACCAAAGTTGCATATCAAATGGCAATATCAGCATATTCCAATCTAAAAGATTAAAACTCCAAGAACCTGCTGTCACATAATATACATAACCTAAATAAAGCATACCAAGAAGCATCACTAAAGAACCAGTGAAAGTATAAATAAAGAATTTAATTGAAGCATAAATTCTTAAATTTCCACCCCAAGCTCCGATTATATAAAGCATTGGAATAAGTGATAACTCCCAAAATAAATAAAATACAATTGCATCTAAAGCTAAAAATACACCTACCATAGTCATTTCTAAAAATAACACAGTAATAATCATGTTTTTTAAAGCTCTTTTTTCAGTTAGTCCTATAATTGATATAAAAGTCATAAAAGTAGTCATAAGAACTAAAAATAGTGAAATACCATCTATTCCTACAACATAGTTTATTCCATAAGCATCAATTAATGGTGCTGTTTCTAAAAACTGCATATCAGGCATCGAGCTATCAAAGCCAGACCAAACTAATAGTGAAATGAAAAACTCAACGGCTGTTACGATAATTGCATAAGTTCTAATAGAATCACTCTTTACTAAAAACCCTATAAATGCAGCAAATGCCGGAAAAAATATTAAAATTGATAAAATATGTTCCATACTTTCTAACCCTTTACTTTAAAAACCCAAGCGCTACACTTAGAACTAATAATAAAACAAACCCATAAACCATCACTTTTAATAGTGTCGATAAATTACTTGATTGAAGAGGTCTAACCCCTTTACCTGATGCATAAACCATTTTTCCAATACCATCAACAATAAAATCAATAATTTTAAGATCAATATATTTCCATGCAAATTTACTTATTGCCAAATATGGTCTTGTAATTACATACTCTAAAAAATGAGGTATATAATATTGATTTGCCAATAGTTTATAAAAAAAGCTATCTTTTACATTTTCACTAAAATAAGTACCTGCTTTTACATATCTAAGTGCTGCAAATAAGACTCCAGCGATTGCCATGGCACTTGTAACAAGAATAAGTATAAGTACAACTTCTTCATGAACATGAACATTTAATCCTGGTAAAACTTTTATTATCATCTCTTCAAAAGAATCTTTAAACCAACCTGTAACAATTGCAAGTATTGCAAGTGGGCTCATAGATGCTATTACAAAGCTATAAGTTTCATGGGGATGATAATTAAGTTTTTTAAATCTCTCTTCACCAAAAAATACATACATAACAAGTCTAAATGAATAAAATGCTGTTAACCCAGCTGTTACCCAAAGAATAGTCCATAAAATATATTCATGAGCTCCAAAGGCAACTTCTAAGATTAAATCTTTAGAATAAAATCCTGCAAGTGGCCAAATACCTGAAAGAGCAGCTGAAGCTATTATCATAATAATAGCAGTGCCTTTCATATGCTTATACAACCCACCCATATTTTTTATATTTATCTCATCATTTAAAGCATGCATAACATTTCCAGCCCCTAAGAAAAGAACTGATTTAAAAAAGGCATGGGTTGCTAAATGAAATAGTGCCACCCAATAAGCTCCAAGACCAGCTGCTACAAACATATATCCAAGTTGCGACAGAGTTGAGAAGGCAACAATTTTTTTGATATTAGAAGCTACCATTGCTTGAGTTGCTGCAAATATAGCAACAAAAGCACCAAGACAAGCGATACCATAACCTACTTCAGGAACTGCTGTAAAAATTACATTTGCTCGTACAAGTAAATAAACCCCAGCTGTTACCATCGTCGCTGCATGAATTAGTGCAGATACTGGTGTTGGACCTTCCATTGCATTTGCAAGCCATTGATTAAATGGAAATTGTGCTGATTTACCCATCGCACCAATAAAAAGAAAAACTGCAATTGATATAATAATTCCATGGGATAAGTTTCCAACATTTGCAAATACGACATCATATTGAAGAGAGCCTAAATTCCAGTAAATCAAAAATATTCCAACTAACATACCTAAATCTGCAACTCTATTCATAATAAAAGCTTCATTTGCTGCATATGAAGGTGAGATTGAAGAGTAAGGTGAAAGAGTAGAATATGGTGAAGTATATACATCTTTTGATTTTGCTTTATCCTCTTTGTGGTACCAAAATCCAATCAGTCCCCAAGAACAAAGACCAACACCTTCCCATCCAATAAACAATCCAGCAAAGTTATCACTCATAACTAATATCATCATAGAAAAAACAAAAGCTGATAACCAAGCAAAATATCTATTAAATGATTTGTCATGATCCATATAACCAATTGAATGAATATGTACCATAGTTGAAACAATAGTTACAACTACCATCATCGTAGCACTAACTGCATCTGCTACAAAACCAAAAGGAATACTAAGATTTCCTATTACTATCCAATCCATAAGTTTTACACTTATTATCTCATCTGATGAAATAATATTAAAAAGTAAAATCAATGAAGCAACCATAGAAACAGCTAACATCAAACTTGTGAAAATCCCAGTAAACAAAGTTTTAGGTTTCATTGAAAATAGTGAGGCAACTATTGAACCAACTAAAGGAGCAAATAACGCAATATATACAAATTTTTCCATTTACCCCTCCATATTTTGTAAAGTATCTAAGTTGATAGAATTTTTTCTTTTATATAATAAAATTAATAATCCCAAACCAACAGCAACTTCACTTGCAGCAATTGCTATTATAAAAAATGCAAACATTTGACCTGTCAAATCTTGATGGAAATGTGAAACAGCAGCAAGTCCAATATTCACAGCATTTAACATTATCTCTGTTGAAAAAAATAGCATTAAAAGATTTTTTCTTCTAATCACACCTACTAAACCTAAACAAAATAGAAGTGATGAAAGTATTAAATACTCATTTAAACTCATTTGCTATCCTTTTCATTTGATGATTCAAGGGCATCTATTTCATCTTCACTAAGTTCTGAATATGATACATCCATCTTTTTACCAGCAAGTATAATTCCACCTATCATAGCAACTAATAACATCACAGCTGCAACTTCAAAGGGAACTAAAAATTTTGTAAATAAAATAACCCCAACATCTTGAGTATTTCCATACTCTGGATGAACTGCATAATCAGAAATTATATTAGTTGATATAATTGGAGAAAGAAAAGCTACAACCGTAATAAGTGCTGCTAATCCACTAAATAAAAATACTAATCTTGGATTTTGGATTTTTTCTTTTACTTCACTCATAGAATCAAAAAACATCATTCCAAAAGCATAAAGAGCCATAACAGCACCTGTATAAACTACAATTTGTACGATTCCTAAAAAATCTGCATTTAACAAAAAGAAAAATGCAGAGATAAAAATCATACCAGCTGCAAGAGAACTTAGTGCATATAAGGCATTATTTGTAAATACTGTTATTCCAAACATAAATACTGTCAAGATTGCAAACAAATAAAAAGCTACTATTTCAAACATCATATCTCCTAATACTCTAGTGGAGTTTTTTTGATTTTTTCATCAGCATCAGGAGATACTGCACCAAAACCTGGATACTCTTGTTGTTGTGCTAATTTATCAAGTGGAGTTAATAAATCATCTTTTACAACAAAGTGAGCTCTCTGTTCTCCTGCATTTTCATATCTTCCCCCATGAACAATGGCAAGTTCGGGACAAACCTCAGCACAATATCCACAGAAAATACATCTACCGAAGTTTATTGTATATTCTAAAACCTCTTTTCTAGAGTTTTCATCAATTCGGGTATCCATTCTAATACAATCAGAAATACAAATTTTTTCACAAAGTCCACATCCAATACATCTGTTTTCACCTGATTCTAAAAGACCAAGTAGTTTATGTACAGCTCTATATCTAGGTCCTATTGGTAGTTTTTCAGCAGGATATTGCACTGTGTGCATTTGTTTATTAAATAAAGCTTCTCTCATCATATTAAAAGTAACTCTTAGTCCAGTAAAAAGTTCGCCTTTTATTGATCTTTTAAATATTTGTTTAAACTCTTGCCAAGGAGTTTCAGGAGAACTATTATCTTGAATATTTATATAATCATGCTCGCTTATATTTCTATTTTTTAAATCTTCTAAATTCATCCTATACTCCCAACTATCATTACAAATGCACCAGTAAGTAAGATATTAACTACTGCTAGTGGCATTAATATTTTCCAACATAACCACATCAATTGATCTGGTCTGACATGTGGCCAAGAAGCTCTTGTCCATAAGAAGAAAAATATTAAAAATGATACTTTTAAAATAATCGCTAATCCACCTGGAATAAACCATAAATCATTGTACCCACCAAGAAAAATCAGTGAAATCAAAAATGAGATAGTAAATAAATTTGCATATTCACCTATAAAAAACATCCCCCATCTCATACCTGAATACTCTGTTGCATACCCTGCAACAATTTCAGCTTCATGTTCAAGTAAATCAAATGGTGTTCTGTTTGTCTCTGCAAATCCTGCCATCACAAAAAGAATAAAAGCCAAAGGTTGAGTCCAAATAATCCAAGAAGTAAATCCTGCACTTTGATACTCATTTATATCAATTAAAGATAAAGAACCCACTAACATAAGAGGTGCTAAAAGAGCAAGTCCAGATACAACTTCATAAGATAAAAGTTGAATGGCAGTTCTTGCCCCTCCTAATAGTGCCCATTTATTTCCACTACTCATACCAGCTAATAAAGGCCCATAAAGTCCAACTGAAGCCACACCCATTACAAATAAAACACCCACATTGATATCTGCAATAATTGGTCTAATCGTATATCCAAATACTTCAAACTCTGGGAAAAAGGGAACTGCGGTCATTGCAATAAAGGCTGTGGCTGCTGTTATAATTGGAGCAATCATAAAGATTGGTTTTACAGCATTTTGAGGAATAAAATCTTCTTTTGTAAATAGTTTTATCCCATCACAAACAATTTGTAATAGTCCATAAGGTCCAACATTTGTAGGTCCCAATCTTCTTTGCATAAAAGCTAATATTTTTCGCTCTATATAAGTTGTAAACCCAGCAATTGCTGAAAATACAGCTAATATAACTACAGCTTTAACAATTGTTTCAATTATAATACTTGTCTCCATATTACACCTTTTTCACATTTGCACTTGTAAATCTATATCCAGCAAAAAGTGCTTTTGTATTTAACTCTTTCTCAAAAGTTGATACATATGCAATTTTTCCTGATACTTGATTATCTGCATAAACATTTACTTCGATTTCGCTTCCATTTGCACTTAATAGTACTTTATTCCCAACACTTAATTCTAACTCTTCTAAAAATGCTTCATTTGCAAACATTCCACTTTCTAAATTATCTTTAAACTCATGGGCTATTGCTGTAAACTCATTAAATTGATTGATTGGGTTTGCTTTATAAATAGTTATTTCTGAAGATGCAACTTCAAAACTTGCATTTTGTTTTTGGGCTATTTCTTCATTTGTTTCCACATCAAAAGTATTTAAAATATACCCCCTATGTTCACTCCAATCATTTGCAAAGTAGTTAGTTAAACTATCAAATTCAACTGCTTGGAAACCTTTATCTACTGGTAAAGATTTTGTATATGAAATGGTATGTTCAACTTCTGTTCCAAGTAAGGTATTTGCAATATCATTTAATACATAACCCTTATAAGGTAAAGCAGCATTTGTAGGAACAACTCTTTTATCTATATTTGTAAATGTTCCTTCTTGTTGGTTAAGGGCTGGCATATCTAAATTGCCATCCCCTAAAGCTGATAGTTGAAAATCTGCTTTTACATTGTATCCTACGCAATAACTTCCTTCCTCTTCATCTAAATCACAAATCAAACTTACACCTAAAGTGTTTGTAGAAGTAGGGATAATCATAACTTTAAATTGCGTATATTTTTCTACTAAGGCTGCTAATTTTGCAAGATTTTGTGAGTTTGGATGAGTGATTAAATCTTCACCTAAAATCAAAGTGTAAGTATCTTTTTTATCTTTCATAGCTTCAATAGTTTCAAGCAGTGTTGCATCACAATTTATCTCATCAAGTAATCTTGTATATTCATACTCAACTTCTTTTGTAACTTTTTTAGGAACCATTTTTGTTACTTCTTTTTCTTCACCGCTTTCTTCATCTTTTACAATAGATACTACCTTTTCTTTTATCATCTCTGTAATAGATTTAACTCTTGTCTCTTTATATGAGTTAAGAGTTGTTTGAATATTTTCTGGCAAGTTTTCACCAAATCTATCTAAAATAAAGTATAAAATAGACTCTTCTGCTAGTGGATTGTGGTAAATAAACTCTGTAGTTTTACCTCTTTTACCACATTGTTCCATTACAGGATCACCCATTGGATGAAAATATAATCCAGCTCCTTTATTTATAACAACTGAGTTATTAAAAGCATACTTTGTATTTGGAGAATCAGATTTTAAATAAGACCCAACAGAAATTACAAAGTTAGAGTTATGTATATCTTTTAAATCTGCACTATAAAGTGATTTACCACTAACACTTGAATATGCATCAAGAAATTTTTTATAAGCTAGGGCATCACTATTTATAAGTTTATATGCAAACTTCTCTTTTAATTTTTGTAAAATAAAAGCCTCTTCATTTGTAATAAATGAATTAAACTTAATAGTATCTGCTTTTTTAAATGCCTCAATTGCTTTATCAAAAGCTACCTCATCTTGGCTTTCAACTCTATTTTCAAAGTCATATCCAAATCTAGCAGCGCCATTAATTGAAGCATAGTGATGTTCATTTGTAACCCTATAGATTTTTTGAACATTGTGATTTACAATAGATTCATGTTTTACTTCATAATAAAGCAAAGCACAATCACTTGAGTGGGCATTTGCTGCTGGTATTTTTGTAAGCTCCCAAGAGTTTGATTTATATTGGAAATCATTTGACACTAAAGCTCCCACGGGACAAACAGAAATACACTCACCACAATCAACACACTTATCTTCTTCAAATCCAATAAGTGATTTATTTAGTTTGTTCCACATAGCATAAGCATCTTTTGGCATAGTTGCTTTAAACTTACCAGGAAGTGCTTCAGCTCCTCTTTTTACAGTTGAAAGGGCATTTGAACCAATCATATCTTTACATACTGTTACGCACTTCTCACAAACAATACAAAGTCCTGGGTCATAATTCATAACTCCCCAATGTTCCCTTGGTCTGTTTACATCTCTTATGGCGTAACTTTGAGAATCAACCTTTTGATAAAGAGTATAATTTTGAAGTTCACAATCACCACTTTGGTCACAAACTCCACATTGTAAAGGATGGTTTACATCGTAAACTTCCATTACTGCTCGTCTTTCTTTTTCGATATTTTCTGTTGTAGTTGTGATATGCATACCATCTTTTGCTTTTGAATTACATGCATAGATTTGTTTTCCATCAGATTCAACTAAACATAATCTACAAGCTAGTGTTGGTGAACATCTAGTTAAATAACAAATTGCAGGTATAAATATTCCATTTGCTCTAGCAATATTTAATACACTCTCACCCTCTTTTGCTTTTAACTCTTTGCCATCAATTGTTAAAGTAATCAAGTCACTCATTCTTCAACCTTTTCAATTTTTACTTGCTTATACCTATATCCTCGAGATAAGAAACTAGCATCTTCTTCATTTACACCACAAAGGGCAATAGTTCCTTGCAAATTTTTATCTAATTTAAAAGTTTTTTGAAGGCTATCTTTCCCATAATTCAAATAAATATTGTCTTTATCTTGCACTTTTGCAACTCGTGCAAATGATTCACTTCCATATACAAAGCTATCATCTTCTTCTGTGTTATATTTATAAATTACTGTTCCATTATATGAACTTAACTCTTCAACATCTTCAAGAGTTTCACTTGGATTTATTTCATCATTTGTTAATATAACTACATTAAAATCAGTAAACTCTTCAAAAGCTTTTATCATAGAGTATAGATTTTCTACTCTTTCATGGGTAAATAAATCCTCTCCTATGATTATAGTTTTAGTTTTTTTGTCTAAAGATCTTTCAATCATCTCTTCAAACTCTTCTTCACCAGCACTACTTTCAGCTGAAATATAACCATGATCTAAATCATTTAAATACTTTTCTAAAGAAGCACTTCTATTTTTTGTAAAAAAATCTAAAAGTAAAGCCAATACTCCCTCTTCACTTCCAACTTCATACTTTAAAAATTGTGTATAAAAAAGTTTTAAATCAATATCATCAATAGGATGCATATAAATAAATTCTGCTTCATTTTTCGCAATAGCTTCTAAAATCAAATCTTTAACTTCTTCATTATCTCTTAAAATCATTGCGCCTAAGCATATAATATAATCACTCTTTGAAACTATTTCTAAATTTGTATTTTTATTCATCATCGTCATCTTCTTTATCTTTTTCTTTTTTTGGTTCTTCTTCAAATGGTTTTATTTCTGGTTTTACTTTTTTTACAACTATTGTCCAATCTACTTCATTGAATTTTAAAGAGTTCATTAAAGTATATCCAGCTTCATAAATAACATCAGCTGATTTTTGGATATGTGAAAAATCTCCTATTTCAAAAAGAAATATTGCATTTTCACCATCTTTTATATCTTTATCCATAAGTTCTAGCATTCTAGAGTAGAAATCATCTTTTAATGGTCTTAAATCGTATCTTTTCATAAATGCCCCCTTACCTATCTATCTCACCAAAAACTACATTCAAGTTACCAATAATAGTAACAACATCAGCTAATTGGTGACCTACTAATACTTCTTCTAAAATTGAAGTATGCCAAAAAGAAGGAGCTCTTACTTTCATCTTATAAGCATAAGGACTTCCATCACTTACAATCATAAATCCTAACTCACCTTTTGGTGATTCTGTTGCCACATAAACTTCACCACGAGGTGGTCTCATACCTTGAGTTACTAAAACAAAGTGTTGCATCAAGGCATAATTTTGAGTCATAATATCCTCTTTTGTAGCTGAGATATATTCAGGCTCATTTGCCATAAGTTGTGAAGGAGAAGCTTTATACATAGGGACTAATTGTCTTAATATTTTTGATGACTCTCTCATCTCTTGCATATGCACTTGATATCTTGCAAAACTATCCCCAGCAGTTGCTATTGGTATATCAAAATCAAGCTCTGGATAGATACCATAAGGCATCTCTTTTCGCAAATCCCATTTTTGACCAGTAGCTCTTAATATAGGTCCTGTACATCCCCAAGATTTTGCTGTTTCATTATTTATTACTCCAACATTTTCAAGTCTCATTCTCCAGATTCTATTATCTGTTAAAAGTGCTTCATATTTTGGTATTTCCACAGCTAAGATGTCTAAATACTTCTCTAAATCTTCACACCAATTATCAGGTAAATCTAAAGGTACTCCTCCTATTCTAACTGCACTATGAGTAAGTCTTGCTCCACAATAATCTTCTATCAAGTCTAAAGCAAATTCTCTTTCTCTAAAGGCATATAAAAATACAGACATAGCTCCCACATCAAGGGCATGAGTTGCTAGCCAAAAAAGATGAGAGATTATTCTATTTAGCTCTATTAGCATAGTTCTTATTACTTCTGCTCTTCTTGGTGCTTCTATTCCTAGAAGTTTCTCAACTGCAAGAGCATAACCATAATTATTTGAAGTAGCAGCAATATAATCCATTCTATCTGTTGTTGGCAAGAACTCATTATAAATCATATTCTCACCCATTTTTTCCATACCTCTATGCAAGTATCCTATATGGGGTCTTGATTTTATTATCTCTTCACCTTGCAGTTCCAAAATAAGTCTCATTTGTCCGTGAGCAGATGGATGTTGTGGTCCAAAATTGACCACCATAGTATTATCTTCTCGCTCGAAGTTTATATTTTCAAAAAAAGGTTTTAGTCTATTGGTTTGTTGCATTATCTACCTTCTCTCATCTAATGTTTTTGATTTTTTCTCATCAAAATCTTTAACAAGTCGTTTTCCAAAAAGTTTAACTCCACCCTCTTCTGTATAAGCAAGAGGTGTCTCTTTTTCTTCTCCCTCAACTATTGGTGTTCCAAAAGGAACTTCATGACCCAATCTTGAAAATCTTGTAGTGTCATATCTATCAATAGCTGCATCGTCTCTCTCTTCTGGACCTATTTCTTCTCTTGCTTCTTTTCCAAAAATATGATCTACTTCGTACCATTGTGCAACTTCATCACCATGAAGAGGATATGTCTTTCTTAAAGGGTGGTCATACCAATCATCAGGCATAAGTATTCTTTTCATATTTGGATGATTTATTACTTTTACACCATACATATCGTACATTTCACGCTCTGACCAATTTGCCATTTTAAATAAAGAGTAAACTGACTCTATAGTTTGTTTTTCTTCAATAAAACACTTAACTCTCATTCTTTTATGTTTACTCATAGAAAGCATTTCATAAAAGATTTCAAAACCACTTCTAGCAGCTAAATAATCTATTGCAGAAAGTTCCATAAGCATGTCATATTCTAACTCTTCTTTTAAAAACTTTAGAGTAGTTACATTATCTTTTGGGTTTATATATATTACTAACTCTTTATTTTCAACATAAGCTTCTAGTATTTGAACTTTTGAACTTATTTTTTCAATATCTTTTTCATAGATTTCATCACTTCTGGGATCACTTCTAGGAACCATAGGAGAGACAAAAAATCTATCAGTGTAGTATGATTTTTTTTGTACATTATCTTTAGGAGTATATTTTCTCATTATACTAACCTCTTTTTCTTTTTAGATAAAAATGATGATTCTCTTCTTATTTTCTTTTGAAGCATCATAAGGGCATATTGTAAGGTTTCAGGTCTTGGAGCACAACCTGGAAGATAGATATCCACAGGTATTACTCTATCTACTCCTTGAACAGTAGCATAGGTATTAAACATCCCGCCTGTATTGGCACAGCTTCCCATAGAAATAACCCATTTAGGATCTGGCATTTGGTCATATAGTCTTCTCATATATTCAGCATGCTTTTTTGTCAAAGTTCCAGCAACAATAAGTACATCTGCTTGTCTTGGACTTGCTCTAAATATAGTTCCAAATCTGTCAAAATCGTATCTTGAAGCACCAGATGCCATCATCTCGATTGCACAACATGCCAAACCATAAGTTAAAGGCCATAAAGAGTTACTTCGTCCGAAGTTTACAATTTTGTCAACAGTTGAAAGAGCAATAGGTGCTCCTCCATCTTGAAAATATTTTATTTTATGCTGTGCCATTCAAGCGCTCCTTTTTTCCATGCATAAATAAAGCCAATAGTTAATAAAACAATAAATAGAATCATCTCTACAAATCCAAACCAACCTAGAACTTTAAAATCAACTGCCCATGGAAACATGAAGATAATCTCTATATCAAATAAAATAAATAATAAAGCCATAAGATAAAATTGCACAGAGATTGTATTTGGCTGTTTTGTAACTTCTGGTCCACATTCATAGTATGTAGTTTTTAGTTTTTCTGTATCAAGTCTTGCCATTTTTCTACTTACAAGCCTTGCTAACCATACTGTTGCAATAAAGGCACCAAAGGTTAAAACAAACATGATAAAAACACCAAAATACGGATGGGAGAAATCCATATGAGTCATAATTATATCCTTAATTTATTTATATTTAAAGAATTTAGTTTTTTCATTTTAAGTTATATTCAGTTAGATATTAGCAAAAAGCTTTTAAATCTAGACTTAATATTTATGCATATAAAATATGCATCTATTAAAAAATTTATTCCATATTTACACACTTGTACGATAAAACTATTTCATTATGGATTTATAATAAGCCTAGCTTAAAATAAAATAAACAGTTTATATTAGTTTTTTTAATAACCACTTCCAAAGTTCTATATATGCAATATTTATTCCATTATTTTACTCTTAACTCTTTTAAACTATAGAAATAATTTTTTCTCATCTTTTATTAAGGCACCTTTTTATATTATCATCACTTAAATAACTTAATATAAATGAGGAAAAATGAAACTACTATCATCGTTACTTTTTATTGCTCTATTTTTTGTAGCTTGTTCAAATATTAATCCAGAAAATAGAAATATAGAATCAAAAGAAATCTTAATCCAAAAAGCAAACAATAATAATATTGATGCAATGTTAGACTTAGTAAAATATTACAAGTTCCCAGAGACAAAAGAAGGATTATATTATTTTAATAAATGGTATCCCCTTATAGAAAAAAGCAAAGATACCCAAGGGCAAACAAATATTGCAGAAATCTATTATAAATATGCAGATATGTTTATAAATGGAAAAGAAAAAGCTACTAATTTACTAATTAAAACATCTGACTTAGGAGACATAAAGTCTTCAGTGCTTCTTATAAAAATATATTTAAAAGGATATGCAAGTAAAGATGCAAATAAATTATTAAATAAAATAATTGATAAATTATCAAAAGAACAATTGTCAGATTTGTACACTGAATTTTCAAAAAAATACAATAGTAAACCAGCAGATAAAATTTTAGAAACAATGAAAAGCAAAGGTTATGAAGAACCTTTTATAGTAAAAATGAAATATCTTAGATCATTGATATATAGTAAAAAAGATACTGAGAAAGAAAAGGTCTCAACTTTTGTAAATGAAGTAATTGCTTCTAAAAATATAGAAAATATGACTACAACAGCACAACTACTTAGAAGACAATATTATTATAGAAATGATGCAATTAGATTATACGAAGAGGTTATAAAGTATGATCCTTCAAATGCTCAAGCTTATTATGATATTTATAGAATCTTTAGCTTTTCAAGAGAAAAAGATGGTTTAAGTATAGATAAAAAAACGGCTATAAACTACTTAGAAAAAGCTTCTGATTTATCTAATGAAGAAGCTTCAAATGAATTATTAAGAACTTACGCAAGATCGCAAGAGTATATAAATAAGTATACAGAATTAAAAGAAAAACTACTTCAAAATGATACAGGAAAATTTGTATTAGCAAAATATTATAAAACACATGGAAAGAATAATGCTGCAAATGGACTTTTTGAGGAACTTGCAAAAAAAGGAAATATTGATGCAATAGTTGAACTTACAACAAGAACTCAATCAAAATATAGTTTTGACCCAGAAGAGTTTCAGTTAATAAAAAAATGGCAAGAATATGCTATAAAAAGTGATGATAAAGAACTTAAAAAAGAAATAATTAAAAAGATAACCTTAAGTTACCGTAAAAAATATTTTGCGGACTTTTTAGAAAAACTAAAAGAATCAGATACTCAAGATTATAAAAATATCTTAACTCTAAGAAGCCTTGCTAAACAAAGCTATCGTGATTATGACTATCAAGAAGCTATAATATACTACGATTTGGCATCTTCTTATGGTGATGTATTTAGTAAAATACGCCTTGCAAAACTTTATTTAAATAGTAAGGTAAACCAATATGATAAAGCAGTTGAAATATTAGAAGAGCTTACAAACAAAGGTGATAAGGAAGCAAGGAAAGAATTAATATATCTTTATACATATCCTCCTGCTGGCTATGAAAAACAACCACTAAAAGCAATGGAAATATATAAAAAACATGCACAAAAAGGTGATATTAGGTCTATTGAAAAATTAGCTATTTTTTATATTTGTGATACTTGCGGAAATGGAAAATATATAGATTACAAAGAAGGACTTAAATACCTTAATCAACTAATAGAACGAAGAGGAGAAGCTAGAGACTATGCAACACTTGCTTGGCTTTACAATTTTGGTAAAGGATTAGATATAGACTTACAAAAAGCAAAAGAGAATTACTTAATAGCAATTGAGAAAGGATATACAAGAGGGTATTATAATCTTGCAAGTCTTTATTACCAAAAAGACAAAACTTTACCAATAATAAGACTTGATTATAAAGAAGCATTAAAATACTTACAATTGGGTTATGAACACCATGATGAAGATAGTGCTTTTTTATTAGCAAAATTTTATGAAAAAGGTTTTGGAGTTGAAAAGAATCTTGAAAAAGCAGTTGAATATTATAAGCGTGTAGCTCGTTCAAATGATAGTGTTTCTAATTTTTTAGGTAACTATTATAGAAAAAGAAAAGATTATGAAAACGCAAGAAAATACTTCTCTTATGCAGCAAGGAACAATTATGGTGGTTCACTTCTTGACTTAGGGGTTTTATATGAAAAAGGTCTAGGTGGGAAAAAAGATATTTATAAAGCTATTGAATATTATGAGAGAGCCTACAAAAATAATACATCTCAAAAAGATATAGCTGCATATAATCTTGGATTGGTATATCAATATGGAAAAGATAAAATTAAAAAAGATATAGAAAAAGCAAAAGAATGGTATAAAAATTCAAATTATAAGAAAGCAAAAAACAAATTAAAAGAATTAAAATAAGTACTCTTTCGAGTACTTATTAAATACCTCTTTTTAAAAAAATCCAACTTTATTTTCAGAGTCAAATTGAGATTTTTGTTCTTTTGTAATATGTTCTTTGAAATCTTCCATTTTGAAAATTGGGTCATCCATAACTGCCACTTTGTAAGCAGTATTTTTAATCACTAGCTCAATTTGTCCACCTGTTAATTCGATTTCTGATATTTTATTTATATCAAAATCTTTATCCAAAGGAATGTTTGCAGGTAATAGTTTTTTCCAAAGCTCTAGTCTTTGTTCTTTATTTGGTTTTACAAACTCTATTTTATAATTAAATCTTCTTGAAAATGCTTTATCCAAACTCTCTAAAAGGTTTGTTGTAGCTATTAGTATTCCATCAAATCTTTCAATTTGTTCTAAAAAGATATTTTGCATTTGGTTATGCATCTTATCACTACCGCTTGTAGATTCTGTTACCCTTGAACTTAAAAATTGGTCTGCTTCATTAAGTAAAAGAATTGGTTCACTTTTAGTTCTATCTCTAATATCATTGTATGTTTCAAAAATTTTTCTAACATTTTTTTCACTCTCACCCACATACATAGATAGTATTTTAGAACAGTCAAAGGCTAAGACTTGTCTTTTAAGTGATTTTGCCATAGCTAAAGCTGTAAGTGTTTTACCAGTACCTGCGATACCATAAAAGATGATTCGTGCATCAATTCCTTTTTTTCTATCTTTTATTCCCCACTCTTTAAGTCTATTTATTACTTTTTTGTCAACTTGTTGTAAAAGAGCGTCAAGTGTTTCTTTTGTTTTTGGATTTAAAACAACATCTTCTAGTGTCTTATCAGTAGAGATAAGTTCAAACATATCTTGTTCTTTTATTACATTATCGATTTTGATTTTTGAAGTTCTTGTTTTCTTTTTTGCTGGGTGCGAGATTTTGTATAAAACTTCATCTGGAATATAGAAGTTTCTATTTATTCCACCAAAGGGAGTTAACATTTCATCATAATCTACAAGTCCTGTTGAAACTAATTTTGAACTCTCTTCTAATAAACTTCTATTTTTAATTTTTTCATAATCATCATGTGAAATCAAATCAATAAGTGAATTCATATCTCTTATTGATTCATCACCTCCTGAATACTCTTCTTTTAATAAAGCAATAAATATCATTTGCTCTTGCTCATCTAAATCATTCTCTTTGAAAAATCCCACAAGCATGATTTCATGTGGTGTTGCTATTACTCTTTCTTTTATTCTATTTTCTAGAAGTGTAAGTTTTGATTTTAGTCTTTTTATATTTGGAGATTTTTCATCAAAATTATGTTTCACTACATTTAATTTTTGTGCTAAATCTATTTTGAAAAACTGGTCTTGTAAATATTCCAAGTGATCACTATATTTAGTAATCTCAGGTAAAGACATATCCATAGAACCATCTTCCATAAGTTTTAGAAAAGATGGAGTTAAAGATACACTAGAATTTAGTAACTCCAACTTTGATAATTCACTTAGTTTTACAGGTGTAAATGAGTTTTGAACTAACCAACCCAGTTCAAGTAATGATTTGATAACTTCAAGTTTCTCTAAATGCTCATATTTCTTTACATCATAAAATTCTGATAAAATATCAATCACCATCAAAGCATCTCTTCCACTTATATACTCTTTTGTAAGATATTGAAGTATTTTTCCCTCTTCTAAGTTACACTTCAATTGCACAAAAAGGTCTTCTTTTTGCAAGTCTATGCTTTGTATAAATTTAATTAATTCGTTCATTTAATAGTTATTCCTGTTTTTATTATATCTGTAAATTTTTCTTCCATAAATATCAATAATACATTAAAAAATCTTAAAAGAAGATACTCCTATTTTAAGATTTTATTTAAGCCTTCACAAAAAGTATCAGTGTCGATTTTTTCTTTAAAGTATAGCTTCTCACTTCTTTTTAATGTATCGATTAAAATCTCCTTATCTTCTTTTTTTACATTTTTGATATCATCATACTTAATATATACATTTTTTGTAAAATCTATATTAAACTGATTATTTATAATTGTTATATTATCTTTACATAAACCTTTATATCTTGACTTATAATCATATATCGTATTACAAGAATTGTTTTTATAAAACTCTTCTATCATATTTATATTAGATGAATCCATATATAAAACCCACCCAATAGCAACTAAAAATGGAGAAAACAAAAGAAGTAAAATCATAAAAAAGATCCCTAATATTTTTTTATATTTTACATGAGTTTTTATTAAAGTAGATTATGAAAATATAATTAACTAAAGAAATAAATTTTATCTCTTTAGTTAAAAGCTGAGATTTTGTAGTTGTTTTTTAAAGTATTAAATAGAAAAAGATTTTTCTATCATATCTTTTATTTTTTCTTGTAAATCAGGATTTTTATCTAAGATTTTTAGACTATTATAAATCTCTAATAATTCTGATTCTTCAAATGTTGAAATATCATCAGCTGATGCATATACAAATTCAAGTTTTATATAATCCACTCGTTCATCACTTGTAGTTTTTACAAAGATTTGACTATTTGAAAAAGCATTTTTTTGTATATTTTTTGCAATATCATCACTGAAACCCAAAGGAAGATTAGGGTTTATTACTACATGAATAAAGATTTTATTACTTTTTATTTTTATAGAATCAATATCAACACAATCATAATGCTCATAAATTATCTTATCACTTTTAGCAAATAAATCATACAAAGGACAAACATCAAGTACATTTTTCTTTTTAAACTGTGGTAATGCTGACATCATAAGAAAGTAGTTATTAAATTGTTTTCTATCAAGTGGTCTTGCTACTATTTTTTTGTGTTCAAAACTGCTATTAAAAAGTGTTGCTGTTCTATTTAAGTCAAGAGTGTTGTTATTTTTCTGCTCATTGTTGTTTATCATAAACCATACCTTTATTATCTTAGGTTTATTATATATTTTTGAAGATTTTTTTGGAATGAGATTTTGTATGAAATGATAAGAATTAGAGATGAAAAACAGTTTCTTAAACTATTTTTAAGCAAAGTAATTCGTTTTAGACTGATTTTAATTTAATGGATTATAAATATCCCATTTTCATAGTGTCTATTGAGTATTTTTTTATCAAATTATTTAACTTTATTGACCATAGATTATCTTCACATATAATATCCATTAGATATTCACACATTACTAAGGTATTGTATAGATATCTTTTTTTTGATAAATTAAATTTTTTATTTAAATCATTTGGGTTTTTGGGCAAAGTAAAATCAATTGTAAACCTTTTATTCCAAACTCTAAAGTGATGAGCACAAGCATTTCTTATAATTGTTAAATGATGAAGAAACGAACATAAAATCTTTTCATCCAAAGCATAACTTTTTGCTATGATTTGCCTATATTTTCTCTCTTTTATATTACTTAACCAATTTGATATTTGTCCAAGTGTCATCACTTCTACACAAACCCAAATAGGTGGTAATTCTTCTTTATATTTATCAAAATGGTGTTTAATAAATAGTTCTGCTTTATTTCTATCTATTTCAGATTTTAGTTTAACTAATGTTCTAGAATACTTTAATGCAGATAAAAAAATCTCAGGTTTTAAAAGTGCATGAGAACCAAAAGATTCGGCTAAATTGTATGCTAATTTACTTCTAATTGAAACTTCTATTCTTTCTATTGCATCAAGTAAAAGCAATCTTAGTTCTCTATCAAAAATATATAAATTTAAAATATCTTCAAAATATGTATTTTCTTTAAAAGTATGAGTAGCATGATTTTTTTCAAATATTAACCAATATCCAGTAAGACGATAATAATTTAAATTTTCTATATAATATTTTGCTTTTGATTCATCTTTAAAAAGCATACCACGAGATTTTAATAAATTAATTTGTTTGTCAAGAGTTAAAAAAGGTTTATTAAAAGATTCTTTTATAAAAGTTTTCAAAAAGTAACTCCTCGGGGTGAGCATTGTAAAGAGGCTTGAGGAGTGTTATTAATAAAATTATAATAAAAACATTCTAAAGATTTGCTTTTAAAATGTAAGTAAGTTATAAGTAAATAATTAATTTTTATCATTCATAATATTACTATTTTCTTATTTTAAATAACCTTTAGAATTATTAATGTGTTTATTTTTCTACAAGGTTATACAAGTTTTGTATTTCCTCCGCCCAAATCTCTTCATTAATAGTTTCAAGAACCAACGGAATATCATCCATTCTCTCATCATTCATAATAAACTTAAAAGTATCCCAACCAATTTTCCCTACACCTAAAGAATCGTGTCTATCTACTCTACTTCCTAAGTCTGGTTTTGAGTCATTTATATGCATGCCCATTAGATATTGTCTTCCTATTACCTCATCGAACTCTTTCCAGGTTTTATCATAGGCTTCTCTTGTTCTTATATCATATCCAGCTGTGAACATGTGACAGGTGTCTATACATACTCCAACTCTACTTTTATCTTCGATTTTATCTATGATGTAAGCTAAGTGTTCAAACTTGTATCCTAGGTTACTTCCTTGTCCTGCTGTGTTTTCTATCACTAGTTTTACATCTTTTGTGGCATCTATTGCTTTATTCATTGAAACTGCTATATTATCTAAGCACTCTTCTTCGCTTATCTTTCTTAGGTGGCTTCCTGGGTGAAAGTTTAGTCTGTCTAGTTTTAGGATTTCACATCTTTCAATCTCATGGATAAATCCATCTAGTGATTTTTGACGACTCTCTTCAACTGGGTGTCCTAAGTTTATTAAATAACTATCATGGGGTAAAATATGCTTTGGCAATATTCCACATTTGTCCATCTCTTCGAACCATTTATCAAGAACATCATTTTCTAAAGGTTTTGCTGCCCATTGTCTTTGGTTTTTTGTAAAAAGGGCAAAGGCTTTTGCTCCTATTGCTGTTGCATTGATGGGTGCATTGTACACTCCCCCACTTGCGCTTACATGTGCTCCTACATATTTCATTTATCATCCTAGTGTCATTTTTTATGGGGGATTTTACTCAATCTTGGATTTTATGTTCCTTATTGTTTCATTTTAGTTCATATATTAATAAATGCTACACAAATGCTATTTTTATCATGTGAATATCATTTCCTTTAATTATTATTTAGCCTGAAAAAATAAGGAGATTTTATGGAGATAAGCACACAAGCTCTTTTTGCAGCACTTCCTATATTTGTTGCTGCGATTTTATTAGTTGGATTTAGATTACCAGCTAAGAAAGCAATGCCGATTGTTTTTGTAGTGACTGCCCTTGTAGCCTTTTATGTATGGCAAGTAAGTTTTAATAGAATACTTGCATCATCAATTCAAGGTTTTTTAATTACACTTGCTGTTTTATGGATAATCTTTGGTGCAATTTTATTGTTAAATACACTTAAACACTCAGGTGCTATAAAAGCAATTAGAGAAGGATTTAATAATGTAAGCCCAGATAGAAGGGTTCAAGTTATTATCATAGCTTGGTTATTTGGATCATTTATTGAAGGGGCTTCTGGATTTGGTACAACAGCAGCAATTGCTGCTCCACTATTAGTTGCTATTGGTTTCCCTGCAATGGCTGCTGTTATGATTGGTATGATGATTCAAAGTACTCCTGTATCATTTGGTGCAGTTGGAACTCCTATTTTAATAGGAGTAGATAAAGGTTTAGATTCACAAAGTATTAGTAACTCTTTGCAAGCTGTTGGTTCGAATTGGGAAACATACTTACAAATCATCACAAGTGAAGTTGCAATCATTCATGCTATTACAGGAACACTAATCCCACTTTTTATGACTCTTATGATGACTAGATTTTTTGGTCAAAATAAATCATGGTCAGAAGGTTTATCTATCTTACCTTTTGCTATTTTTGGTGGATTAGCATTTACTATTCCTTATGCACTTACAGGTATATTTTTAGGGGCAGAATTTCCTTCTATTATTGGTTCTCTTGTTGGACTTCCAATTGTAATTTTTGCTGCTAAGAAAGGTTTTTTAATTCCTAAAGATACTTGGGATTTTGCTCCAAAAGAAAAATGGCCAATCAGCTGGGTATCAAAACTTGAGATGAATATGGATGCAATGAATACTAAAGTTAATATGTCCTTAACTAAAGCTTGGATTCCATATGTACTTGTTGCGATTATTTTAGTAGTTACAAGAGTATCAAGTGAAGCAAAAGCTTTTGTTACAGCTTGGGTAATACCTTTTAAAGATATTTTAGGTGAAGGATTAAACTATTCAATTACACCTTTATATTTACCAGGTGGGATTTTAATATTTGTAGTTTTAATCACTTTTTTCTTACACAAAATGGAATTCAAAGAGATAAAAGAATCTTTTTCTGAGTCTTCAAAAGTTATGTTAGGTGCGGGGTTTGTACTTGTATTTACTATTCCATTAGTTAGAATTCTTATTAACTCAGGTGTAAATACTGCTGGTTTTGATTCTATGCCTGTAGCCATGGCAAACTTTGTGGCACATTCTGTTGGTGATATTTTCCCATTATTTGCTCCATTTATTGGTGCTTTAGGAGCATTTATTGCTGGAAGTAATACTGTTTCAAATATGATGTTAAGTCAATTCCAATTTGGTGTTGCAAATGCCCTTGGACTTTCAACTGCACTTATGGTATCTCTTCAAGCAGTAGGAGCAGCAGCTGGAAATATGATTGCTATTCACAATGTTGTGGCAGCATCTGCTACTGTTGGATTACTTGACCAAGAGGGTGAAACAATAAGAAAAACAGTTATTCCTACACTTTACTATTGTTTAGTTACTGGAATTATTGGTTTAATTGCAATGTACTATTTTGGAATAACAGATCCATTAGTAAAATAAACTTACAAGGAGAAACTCTTCTCCTTGTAAATACTACTTACAAATTTTTTGATTACTTTTCTTACTATATAGTCCATTAATAGCTTTTTGTAAAATATGTATTTCATAACAAACTTTTCCATTAGTTTTACTTCTATTTACTAGTCCTGTTATTTCATATACATCTATTGATTTAGGATTTGGAAAAATTCCATTTACTGGCTTATGTTTAGACACAAAGATTTTATTTGTATCAAAAATATAATAACTCTCATGGTGCTCATATTTTACTATATTATTTTTTTTAAACTCAATCATAAAAGGCTCATCAGGACTATTATAAAAGCCAAAAGATATATTAGTTCTTTCATCACTTTTTTCATCTAACTTGCTCATTTCCCAAGTCCCTATAATCTCTTTTGGCATAATAGCATTAATAGTTGAAATTAAAAACAGTATTAAAAAAATTATTTTCATTTACAAACCCTCTATAAAAAGCTTCTTATAAAATTATATTATGCTAATAATATTAAAAAAATACTTAAGATTTATGATTGTTTATATTTAAAGAAAAGCAGAGAAATAAGTAAAGCCTTTTACTAGGCTTTACTCTTTTTATTAAAAACTTTCCCACTCATCATTATCAATTGATTTTTGAGGTGTGATTACTTTTGTTTTTTGTGAAGAATTCTGTTCACTTATTTTTTTGTCTGTAGGCTTAAGAGTTTGAGTCACTTTTTTTGTACTTGTAGTTTGTTCTTTTTTTACTACATTTACTGATTTACCCTTCCCCTCAAAGTTATTTAGATTTACATTATTTACAATATCTATTGCTATTTCATTTGTTATTTGAGCAATATCATTTGTTTTATCTGCAACTGCTGCATTTTCTTGTGTAAATTTATCTAACTGACCAACTGCATCAGCTATTTGTGCCATACCTATAGATTGTTCTTTTGCTGCATTTGTTACATCATCAATTAATTTACTCGTCTCCACAATTTTTGTTTCAAGATTAGTAAAACCTTCTATCATTTTGATACTTATTGTTTTACCATTATTTGCTTTTGTTGTTGCACTCTCAACTAACTTTTTAATCTCTTTCGCAGCTTCTGCAGAACGAGAGGCCAAGTTTCTTACTTCTTGTGCAACTACTGCGAAACCTTTTCCAGCTTCACCTGCTGTAGCTGCTTCTACTGCTGCATTTAAGCTTAGGATATTTGTTTGGAAAGCAATTTGATCAATTACTGTTATAGCTTCATTTATATTTATAACTGTATTATTTATATCTTCCATTGCACTAACAGTATCATTTGCTAAGCTTTTACCTTGAGTTGCTGATTCTTTTGTCTCATTAGAGATTGAATTCATCTCTTGTGCTTTATGATTTGTTTGTTCAATTGTACCTGTAATCTCATCTATTGAAGCAGCTGTCTCTTCTAATGATGCAGCTTGAGATGTGGCATTAGAACTAAGTGTTTTTACATTTGAAGTAAGTTCATCTGAACTTTTTTGTAAAGATAAACCATCTTCTTGATTATCCCTTAACATATCTGTAATCATTCTATTCATTTCTATTATTTCTTTTCCAATTTTTCCAGAATGTTCACTATCTAATGTAGCTGTAAAATCTCTTTTCATATAAGATGATAAAATTTCACTTATTTTATTTAAATCTTGTCCAACTAATCGTTCTAAATTCTCTAACATAGTATTAAGAAGATTTTTCAATTCATTAAGAGAATCGGTACTTGTACTTTTGTCTATTCTTTTATTTAAATATCCTTCACCCACATGATTTACTACATTTTTAACATTTTCAAGTAGTTCATTATCTTAATTAATTCCAACTTGAATTTTTGTTATGTTTTCATTTATACTTTTTGCCATGGCACCAAATTCGTCATTTGATTTTATCTCAATTGATTTTGTTTCGCTTGTCTCTTTGTTTAAGTATAAGAAAAATCCATCAAGTCCACTAGAGATTGATCGTAGATTAAAATTAAGCTTTTTAATAGTGAAAATAACTACTCCAGCCATTAATAAAATTCCAATTAAAGCAGCTATTATTGAAAAATTTCTTATGAAATAAGCATCTTTTAAATACTCATTTTCAGGTACAGTTAAAAACAGATTCCAATAAATCCCTTCATTACCAATAGCAATAGCTTTTGAATAATAAAAATTAACTAATCCAGTTTCTTTAAGTCTTGAAAATGTTGTATCTTTATTCTCTTGTGCTCTATTCATAGCATTTTCAAAGTTTCCAGTAGGAGTAACTAAAACCCCTAGGTTTTCTCTTTTTGGATGGGCTAGATTATATTTATGTTGTCCTACAAGGAAAAAGTAACCAGTATCATAATACCTTGTCTCTTTTGCTTTTTGAGCAAATATTTCTAAGTTGATATCAATTCCTGCTACACCTATATATTGGTTATTATTATACATAGGTACTCCAATACTTACCATAAGTACTTTTTCTCCATTTACAGGATATAAATATGGCTTAGTAATATATAATTTACCAGTTTCCATAGGGCCTTTTACCCATGCATCTTTTTCAGAATAAACAGCTCCAGGAGAAACAGATATTCCAGAATCTGTTCTTGTAATATAAGGATTGAATTGTCCAACTTTATCATACCCCTCTTTTCCAGCCATTTCCATGTTTTCTGGGAAAAGTAGTGTCTTATCTTTTATTTTAAACCAAATACCAACTATAAGTTTATTTTGATTTAAAATATCTTTGAAATACTGAATAACTTCTTTTTGCTCTAAAGCAATACCAGTTTTAAAAGGAGATTCAAACTTTTTAGCCATCAATCTAGTGATAAGAATCGTTTGGTCAACTTCTCCTTGTATAATACTAGCTTCTTTAAAAGCAGCCTCTTGTAAATATTTTTTAGCTTCGGTTTGTGAAGTTTCATATGAATACTTAATAACAAAAAACATTGTTATTCCAAAAACTACAACCATCGTACTTAAAACTTGTAATAATAACTTATTACCAAAACCCAACTGGCTTCTCATCTTTTCTCCCTTTTATATCTTTGTTAATATTCTGTTAATATTATACTCTAATCTGGTTACAAATTAGACTACAATAATAATATTTTATGTATAAAAATTATTCTATTTAAGCTATTTTACGAATAACTAAATATAGTTTACACTTGATTAATAATAAACTTACTATAATAAATAAAAACAAGGTAAGTAATGATACTTGATTATGAAAAAACAGACGATTTAACTAAATACAAAATTATGTCAGATACAGTAGTTCCAAGACCTATAGCTTGGATAGTAACAGAAGATAATGGAGTTTTAAATGCAGCTCCTTTTTCATACTTTATCCCAATATCAAGTAATCCAGCAACATTAATTGTTTCAATTGGAATAAAAGATGATGGTAGCCCAAAAGATAGTTTAGCAAATATTTTGAAAACAAAAAAGGCCACAATTTGTTTTGCAAATAAAGACAATGTGGACAAAGTAAAACTATGTTCAACTATGTTAAAAAAAGAGCAAAGTGAAATCAAAGAGTATGATATAAAAGTGCAAAAAATACTTGAAGATTTTCCACCTATGATTTGCTCTTCTCAAAGTGCTCTATTTTGTGAATATTATGACACAGTTAAAATACCTGGGAAAACTACACCTCTTATATTAGAGATAAAAAAACAGTTCATTGAAGATGATAGAATCAATGAAAAAATGCACATAAATATAGAAAATATAGGAAGATGTGGAGCTTTCTTTAAAGCTATGGTAGACCTTTAAATTTTAGGTCTTACCATCTCTTGAGGTTTTACATATTCATCAAACTCTTTTTCAGTAAGTATTCCCAATCTTAGTGCTTCTTCTTTTAAGGTTGTTCCATTTTTATGGGCTGTTTTTGCTATAAGTGCTGCCTTTTCATATCCAATATAAGGATTTAATGCAGTTACTAACATCAAAGAATCATTTAAGTATTTTTCTATATTTTTTATATTTGCATTTATTCCAACTGCACAATTATCATTAAAGGCTTTCATAGTATCACTTAAGAGTCTAATTGACTGCAAAATATTATAAGCAATCACAGGCTTAAAGACATTTAATTCAAAGTTTCCTTGGCTAGCACTAATACTAACTGTTGTGTGATTTCCCATAACTTGAACAGCAACCATTGTCATAGCTTCACTTTGGGTTGGATTTACTTTTCCAGGCATAATTGAACTTCCCGGTTCATTTTCTGGAATATTTAACTCACCTATTCCACATCTAGGACCTGAAGCTAACCATCTTATATCATTTGCTATTTTCATAAGATTACTAGCTAAGGCATTTAAAGCTCCACTTAAAAAAACTTCTCCATCATGGGAAGTTAAAGAGTGAAATTTATTAGGGTGTGATACAAATTTATAGTTTGTATTAGTATTTATATTCAAGTTTTCACAAACAAGGCGCGAAAAATCTGGGTGGGAATTTAATCCTGTTCCAACAGCCGTTCCTCCAATGGCAAGTTCTGTTATATATTTCATACTATCATCTATTTGATTTAGTGCTTTTTCTAACATCTCAACATAAGCTGAAAATTCTTGCCCTAAAGTAAGTGGTGTAGCATCTTGAAGATGTGTTCTTCCTATTTTGATGATATTTTCAAACTCTTTTGTTTTATTTTCTAGGGTTGTTTTTAGTTGATTTATTGCAGGAATTAGTTGTTTTTGTAACTCTAAAACAAAAGCTATTCTCATGGCACTAGGATATGTATCATTTGAACTTTGACCTTTATTTACATCATCATTTGGATGTATTAGTTTTTCAACTCTAAAATCTTTTCCTAAAAGTTCAGTTGCCCGTGAAGCTATTACTTCATTTAAGTTCATATTTGATTGGGTTCCACTTCCTGTTTGCCAAACAGCTAAAGGAAAATTATCATCAAGTTTTCCCTCTATAATTTCATCACAAACTTTTGAGATAACATCTTTTTTTTCTATTGGAAGTTTTTTTAAATCAAAATTTACTATTGCGCATGATTTTTTTAAATATGCAAAAGCTTTGATTATCTCTTTTGGCATTTTTTCAATACCTATGGGAAAGTTTTCCAAACTTCTTTGGGTTTGAGCTGCCCAATATTTATCATTTGGAACCTTGATTTCTCCCATAGTATCTTTTTCAATTCTATAATTCATCATAATCCCTTTGTTTTTATTAATTATATATCAAAAAACAAAGAGATTATTTAAAAATTATTATTGAACTATTTGATGAAGTTTAGAACACTGTGAAAGTAATACCTCTGATCCTGACATATCTTGTATAATATCTTCAAAAGAGTGAAAATGTGCATTATAAACATATATAAATATTTCATCCCCTTTTTCTAAATAGTGATGTTTACCAAACTCACTATATGCTGTTGCCCCAGCTGCTATTAAGATACCTTTTTTATTATTTATGTCTTTAAAATATTGTGGTAATGCTTCAAGTGGACCTACTTCTTCTTGGGTATTAAATTTATCTATCATCCAATCTTTTAATTGACCAAAAAAGTATGAGTATGAGTTTACAGCACTAACTGTTCCATAATCATGTACAATTCCATCTCTTTTTAAAAATGAAGCTATGTGATATTTATTTAAAATTCCTTTTTCATCAAAACTATCTATTTCAATAAATTCAGGTGCAATTCCCTTTGATGATGCTCCCCAGTTCTTTTTGCTACTTAGCATCTTCCCATCTTGCACTCTATTTGAGCAATCATTAAATGCCCCAAAAAGTCTTGGTTTCAAATCTACTAATTTGTCATTTTCATATACGAAATCACAAATTAATCCTACTTCTGCTTCAACTTGTAAATGCTCTATTCCATTATGATTTATCTCATCTGTACAAATAGGAAATTGTCCTAAATAACTCTTATCATTTGGAATATAAAAAGGAAATAATCCTTTTGGTGCATCTTTTTCCTCTGTTTTGATTACTGAAAACTCATCTGCTTCCCCTGCTTCCCCTAAGTGATTTGCAAAGTTTCCTGCAACACCAAAACCTAAATAATCTTTTAAGTCTTCTGTATTTATATTGTGTTTTTTCATTTTTTTGCCTTTAAATTTTAAAATTTATGACAATTTATTTTTTATTTTGGGATGATTATTTATTAAAGTGAGAATATTTTCGTGAAGTTTATGTGGGTAGTTAAATTATCTTATCTAAAAATCTACCAGCGGTATAAACTCTTCTCACTATTGTTGGCGAGCATGACCAGTTTTTTATTAGCAAGTACTGTAAAGTTATAGTTTGTCATCTTTTATCCTTTCGTAATTTTTGAAGATAAAAGATTACCCTCTTATCTTCAAAGTTAGCTTAAATTTTTAAACTAAGAAAAAAATCTTTTTTCTACTTCATCTAAAAGTTTTCCACCAGAGAATTTAGCTCTTTGAACTAATTCCCAAAAGTATCTATATGTTGCTCTATCATGTAGTTCACCATCATATTGAATAGGTCCCCACTCTGCATTTTGTGCAGCTAATAAAATATTTTGTGCAGCTTCAAGTTCTGTAAAATCTGGTTTCATAGCATCTACGATTGCTTGAACTTGTGTTGGATAGATTGACCACATTCTCATAAATCCAAACTCATTTCTTGCTCTCTCCGCATCTTTAAATGTTTGGTATGGATTTTTTAAATCTAAAGTTACATTGTGACAAGGAATAACATGATTTTCAATAGCTGCTTGACATACTTTTGCTTTAGCAGCTGCAATTAATCTATGTTCAAATTGACCGGGGCTTCTCATATTGATAGCTGGAATTGCACCTTGGTAACCAGAAACAAAATCCATAAGACCGAAATCTAAAACTTGTAACCAAGGTAGCGTTGCAGTTTTTTCAACATCTCTTAATGCCCCATGAGTTTCAATTAAAATATGAATTGGAATCTCTCTTTTTATTCCAGCTTCCTTTGCTACTTTTTGAATATACTCAATTTGTGTTTTAGCGTCTTCATAACAAGTTGATTTTGGCAGAGTAATATATGCAAGTTTTTCACCAGCACCAGGTACTAAAATATCAATATCTTGTCTCCAATCAGGGTGTGAAAAATCATGGATTCTAGTCCCTGCCATCGCATAAGGATTTGCTTCAGAGTTTACAACTCTTACTATCATTTCTGCATGTTCTACTTCTTTTCCTGTTTCTGCTCCATCTTCACAATCACAAGTGATATCAAAAACTGGTCCTAGTTTTTTTTGCATTTCAAAGCCTTTTAAAATAAGCTTTTCACTTCCTGCAAAGTGCTCACAAGTTGGGATGATTGGTAAAGATTTTCCTGATTCAAATAGTGCTTTATTTGGATGTGTCATAATATTTCCTTTTTAAATTTCGTCCCTCAATTTTAAAAGGGACCTTTTTTATTTAATGTCTTCTTTTAATGGGAATTAAATTCCCATTAAAAGAAGCAAAACCTAAAGAAGGCAACGAGTTGCCTTTTGCCTTAACTCTATTTTTGTTTTTTTGGTATAACTACTGTGTAGTCTAAGTCTAATACAACTTCTTTTTTATACTTTCCATTTTCATCAAAAGTACTTGTAAAAGTCTCTGGTCTTTGGTTTTTAAGTGCTACTGTTCGAAGTCGCAATAATCCCAAATCTTCTCTTTCATGATTAATTGTTTCAATTACTTCAGTAAAGGCATAAATAGTATCTCCTGCATATGTTGGATTGGCATGAGCTCCACTATTTATTGAGTAAATCCATTGGGCATTTTGTAAGCCATTAAAGGAAATACTTCTAGCTATTGAAATAACATGTCCTCCATACATAAGTCTTTGACCCATTGGAGTACTTTTCATCATAAAATCATCAAAATGTACTTTTGCATTATTTTGATAAAGTTTAGTTGCTAAGGTATGGTCACTATCATCAATAGTAATACCTTCTGCGTGATTTAATCTCTCACCTGCTTCATAGTCTTCAAAAAAATAAACTCCACCTGTAACATCAGTGTTTATATCTTTTAAAACTGGGATATTTATCTCTTCTTTTATAGCTTGAGTTTTTGCAAAAGTTGGAACTATATTTATTCCACTCATTTCACCTTTGTTTCTTTTGTGAACCATCACCCATCTTTTAAGATTTAATACCTCATTTTCATCTTGGTTGTATCCAATAGAGTGCACATAAACCACTCCACTTTTACCATTTGAGTTCTCTTTTAAACCTATGATTTCAGTCTCAAGTCTTACTGTATCTCCTACAAATACGGGATTTGGGAAAGATACTTCTGCATAACCTAAATTTGCAATTGCATTTAAAGAGATATCTTGAACAGATTTTCCAAAGGTCAAATGAAACATCAATAAATCATCAAGTGGTTTTTTATCATATCCCATTTCTTGAGCTAAGATATCCGATGAATTTAGAGAAAATCTACTTCCAGTTAAGGCGATGTAAAAAGATACATCACCATCACTTATTGTTCTAGGAAGAGGATGAATTATTTTTTGACCAATTTTAAAATCTTCAAAGAAGTTTCCAAAATTGATTTTAGTGCTTATTTTAGACATTTTTCTTCCTTATTTACCAAATAAATTTTGACCTAAAGATTTGTATGTTTCATAAAGTGTTATCATCTTTTTAGCCCATTTTATTCTACTTATATCCACAAGTTTATCTTGATATAAAATAACTTCTTTACCATCTTTTACAGCATCTTCATATAAAGAAATCATCTCTTCATACTCTTTTACCTCTTCTCTTTTTGGAGTAAAGATATCATTTATATACTCTATTTGCACAGGATGAACTAAAGCTTTTCCATCAAATCCTAAATCAAAGGCATCTTTTGTAGAATCTTCACAAGCAAACTCATCATGTACATCATAATGTGGTCCATCAATTACTACTTTATCATAAGCTTTAGCAGCAAGTGCTATTTGTGAGAGATAATTAATAATAGCTTTTGAACCTTTTTTAACATCTATTTGCAGTCTATTTGCAAGTTTATTAGAACCTGCAACTACTACTTCTACTCTAGACGATGCAGCACATATTTCTTGGATATTTAGAACTGACAATGGCGACTCTATCATTATCATCATTGTTAATTCTGGGTTTACCTCATCAATTAATTTTGCTGCTTCTAAAACATCTTCTTTATTATCAATTTTAGAAAAAAGTATTCCATCTAGTTCTATCTCTTTTGCTAGTTGTAAATCTTTTTGTAAATCTTCACTTCCTAAATTATTTACTCTAAGAATTCTTTCTGATTCTCCGAATTTTGAACCCTCTTCTTTAAATACTTCTTTTAATACAACTCTTCCTGCTTCTCTTTGTTCCATCAAAATAGCTTCCATATCAAAAATCAAAGTATCAGCTAAAACTGTTTTTGCTTTTTGTACATACTTTTTATTATATGAAGGAACATATAAAAGTGATCTTCTTGCTTTATATTCAACAAGTTCTTCTCCTACACTTAAAGCAACTTCTTGTTCATGTATGTTTTTTACAAGTTGTTTTCTTAAAACCTTACCATTTTTAGTTCTTGGATAATCACTCATAGCAAAGATTCTCTTAGGCGCTTTATATTTTGCCAAGTTATCTTGAGAATATTTTAAAATCTCAGCCTCTTCTTCTTGGCTTAAAGGTTTATGTCCAATCACTGCAATGGCAACTAATGTTTTATCTTTTTCAATATCTAAACCAAACGCTACACAATCAGCAACTTTATCATGAGTTTTTACAACTCTTTCAATCTCATGTGGAGATACTCTAAATCCAAAGGTATTGATAATGTCATCTTTTCTACCTATGAACCAAATATAACCATCTTTGTCTTTTTTAGCATAATCACCTGTGAAAAAGTATCCATCATGTTTAGCTTTTGATGTCTCATCATCCAATTGCCAATACTCTAAAAATAACCCTGGATCATCAACTCCTATACAAATCATTCCCTCTTCTTCAGTATCTACTTCTTCTAAAGTATTTGGATCTATTAGTTTTACGATATGGCCTGGTTGTACAAAACCTGCACTTCCTGGTCTAATTGGATTATTAACAGAGTGTGATATATAATAAGAACATTCACTCATACCTATTGCTTCATAAATATCTTGTTTAAATCTTTCTCTCCAAAGTCCTAACATCTCATCTGATAAATGCTCACCTGCACTCATGCAGTATCTTAAACTTGGGCAATCTTCAATCGTTGTTTTTGTTTTTTGGATAATTTGTCTATAAATAGTTGGAACTCCAATAAAAATAGTACATTTATGTTTTTTAATTAAATTTATCCAAGTTGAAGCATCATTTGCACCTTCATATGCAATAACTGTGTGACCATTGTATAAAGGGTCCATCAATGCAGAACCTAAAACATAAGTCCAGTTAAACTTCCCAGAGTGCATGATTCTGTCATTTTCTTTAAAGTTAAACCAATACTCAGTTGCAGGTGTTCTTCCCACAAGTGATCTATGTGAATGTAAAACACCCTTTGGATAACCAGTCGTTCCTGATGTATATACTAAATATGCTGGCTCACCTGATTTTGATTTGTAGTGATTTGGTGTTGCATCACCATTTTTTAAAATCTCATTTAAAGAATATACATTTATACCCTTTGGTTTTTTAAGATCATCAACACTATCAATTGCTGCTACAATTATTGTTTTTAGATTATCTACATTTTCTAAATATGGAACTAAGTTCTCATACATAGTTGCAGATAACACTATAGCACTTGCTTGTGAATCTTCTGCAAGATACTTAACCTCAGAACCACTTAAAAGTGTAGAAGTAGGAACTGCAATAATTCCAGCTTTTATTGCACCAAAAAATGAAATTGGATAAGCCAATGAATTTTTTAAACAAACTAAAACTCTATCTCTAGCACCAATTCCAATACTTGTAAGGAAATTTGCAACTTGGTCAGATTTTTTAGCTAAATCTTTATATGTTATTTCATCAGTACCTAATTTATCATCTTCTATAACCATTGCAGTACTATTCTCTTTTGGTGTTCCCAAATGAGCTGATGTACAAGCAACCCCGATATTTAAAAATTCAGGTACTTCGATTTTAATAGTTGAACTCATATTATCTCCTTACTATATTTGACCATAAGGCCAGTTTTCTTTAAATGTATGTAACGGCATTTTATTTAATACTGTTAAGGCAAAAGCTTGATCTTCTTTACTTAAACTTCTTAAGGCATAACCTCTTAGAAGATTTTGTAATGACTTACCAAACATCGGAGGATCTAACATCTCACCTTTATATCTAATAGCTCCACTTAAAAGTGCATCTGCTTCAATTGCAGCACTTAAGATTTCTATATCTTTTGCTGTCTCTTTTGGACTTGGAGTAAAAGCAACTTTACAAACATTTATATGATTTGGAGTAATAACTTGTTTACCTGTTAATCCCATAGCTGTTTCTCTTTTAGCATGTTCATAAACATGTCTTGAAGCATTATCACCGTGTAAATCTAACCATCTTCTAATATCTTTTTTCTCAACACAAGAATCAGGTAATGAATTAGGAGTAAGTAAAACTTCAACCCCTCCAATTACACCTTTTCCTTTTATTCTAGCTTCCATTGTAAGCATATTAAAGAAAGTTTCTAACTCATCAATCCAACCCTCAGGTGTGATTTTATATGCCATTGCTTTTGAAAAGTCATGGATACCAAATACCACATGTTGTACAGTTGAATGACTCATAAGTCTATCAGCTATTTGAAGTGATTTTGGATGCTCAATGATTGGTTGAATTTGTAAATTACTACCAATAGAAACTAACCAAGAAGATAAATCTCTAATCTCAGCATCTCCATAAACTTCACCAGCTTTTGCTAATACAATTGCATCAATATATTTATGAACTTGCTTTAACATTTTTAAATCTTCTTCATACTCATCTGTTCTAAAAGGGTTGATTCTAATAGCTATTTGAAAATCTCTTTGTGGAAATTTTGGTAACTCTTGAATCAAAAGTTCCCTACTCATAGCTTTTTGTCTACAACCATCTTCTAAGTCAAATAACACTGTATGTGCTTTTGTTTTATAAGCATGTTTTTGAAGTCTAAGCTTTGCTTGCTCCATAGTCTCATAGCTTCCATCTAGTGGATTAAACTTAATTGGAGGATAATATATTTGAATCCCTGGCCAATATCCACCAAGTACTGGTTTCAAATCGTCATTTGCCGTTAATTTTGATAAATCTATTACAGAAGAAGTCATGATATTTACCTTTATAATTTTCTTTTTGTAAGGGAATTAATCCATAGGTAAAATAAGCTCATATATAAATTTTATTATTAGTTTTTAAATTAAGGAATATTTTATAAGTTCTCCTAGATGCCATTTTATAGGCTTTATATGAAACATCTCAAAAGTGAGTTTCACATAGTGAGAAAATTTTTGCAATAAATCTTGCAATCCAAAATAAAACTTTTGCAATTATTTAATTAAATGTTACTTTTAGTCAAATAAAGATTCTTTAAGTAAAAATTAAACATACAAAGACAAAAACAAAAGCAATTTAAATAAAAAATGTTAAAATATATAAAATCAAATACAAAGATACTATATTGCAAAATCAAAATAAGTCATTAACAAAAGGTTTGTTGATTTTAAAATCAATTATGAATTCAAGCAAACCTTTAACAGCTAATTTTTTATGTCAAACCCATGATATAGACAAAAGTACAATGTCAAGACTTATCACCACTTTGGTAAATGAAGGGTTTATTGAATATGTTGAAAACTCTAAGGAGATAATTTTAAGTGATATTATGAATAATATATCACAAATAGAAGCTAGAGATAAAATAGTTGAGAAAACAAGAACCTTACTTGATGAAATATTTTATTTAACTCAAGAGTGTTCATATATAGGAATACTTGAAAAAGATGCCGTTTTATATTTAAATCAAGTGGACAAATCAAATAGAGTTTTAAAAACAAAAGACTCAATAGGTCTACATGCCCCACTACATGCAAATGCCTTTGGAAAAGTTTTGTTAGCATATGAAAATGTTGATTTGAAAACTTTAGATCTAAAAAAATACACAGCAAATACAATCACTACAGTTACTAGATTAAAAAAAGAGATTGAAGAAGTGAAACAAAGAGGTTATGCTATTGGTTTTGAAGAGTATGAATTTGGACTTTTCTCAATAGCTGTTCCATATTTCAATAATAAAAAAGAGTTTGTAGGGACAGTTGGAATATCTGGCTTATCTGCAAGAGTAAATAAAGAAAAATCCCATGAATTAGGTAAAAAGATATTTGATTTAGTTAATCCTGTAATCTAATCTTTTTTTATTTTTATTAAGACTTGATTTTTTTTATCTCTAAAAATTACATCTTTTTTATTGCTATTAAAAATAGATTCTAAAAAACTATCTTCATAAGAACTACTCAAATATTTTTTATTAAACTCTTTTAAACTTTCACACTCAAAAGTAGAAGTACAAACTCTATCTTTATATATTTTCATATCTAAGACTGTTTTCCCTACACTATAAATTTGCACTTGAGTATAATTTTCAAACTTAGAAATAAAGCCTTTATCATAAAACTTCATAACAGGTGTTTTTATAAGAATCGTTGCACTTGTGGAGTTTATAACTTGTCTTGATGCACAAGATGAAAGTAAAAAAGTAATAAAAATAATACTAATAATTTTTTTAATCAAATATAGTTCCTTTTAATTTAAAAATGATTTTACAATAATACTTTCAAAAAAGCTACATCTTAAACTACTATTATAAAATTAAAAGTACCACATTACATTAAAGTCATATGAACACATAATTAAGTTGTATTAAAGAATATACTTAAAGGATAAAATTTAAATTAACTTAATTCTAAAACTAAAAACTTGACATTGAAAGAGTACAAATGCACTATATAAAACAACAGCACATAAAAGATTTAATTTATATACTAATCTTTTCAATTTTAATGTTACTACTTCTATTAAAAGTT